>Ga0209720_1000064_pt1 | contig 106636 bp, 91 predicted proteins | sample AD_JPNMR3_MetaG_FD_184426 | JGI IMG/M metagenome (GOLD analysis project Ga0209720, IMG submission 184426) | Active sludge microbial communities of municipal wastewater-treating anaerobic digesters from Japan - AD_JPNMR3_MetaG (SPAdes) (version 2) | ecosystem: Engineered > Bioreactor > Anaerobic... | reverse complement strand
GTTTGCATCTCCGGAAAGGTTAGTATAAATCTGAAAATCATAACAAGCATCTACTGACATATTTACTGTAGAACTAAAAGTGAAATCAACAAATGAATTAGGCGGAATGGTGCCTGTATAGGTTTGGCTTAAATTTGCAGTTATACCTCCCGAAATGTTACACACTATAGGGATATTTGATACCGGTTCATTACTGAAATTATTTATTCGTACCGTAACATTTTGATTACTATTATATTGTTCTCCACAAGATAAATACCATGGACTTACAAGACTTGTTATCCCAACATCAGGGTTTGAGTAAATAATAATATCATCAATATACCAATATTTTCCGTAAAAACCACCGTCGGAGTATCTGAAACGGATTTTTACATCCGATTGATTCGCTGCAAATGTACTTAAATCAATTATTGTGTCTTGAGGATTGGAAAGCGAACCTCGTGTTAAGGATCCGTATGTCATTACAATATTCCACGAAGTTCCTCCATTATTAGAAACTTCTATGTAACCTCTTGTTCCTTCAACCCCTTCCCAATAATGTTTAAAATTTAATTTAACGTTGGTGTTTCCTGTGCAGTTAAAACTTCTTGTGGTCATAGCAGCTTCATTTGGAGTTACAGCTCCACCAAGAACAAAATCATCGAAAACTGCATAATAACCTCCGGAAGAACTATTAAAAAAAGGAGAATTTTTAATCTGCCACACTGCTGATCCTTGTATAGCAGTATTAGTCCATCCTGAAGGCAATGTCGAACCCGAAAATGATTCCTGAATAAATATTTCTCCCTTTATGTCAAAATGAAAAACAAAGGAAAAAATACAAGTGTTAAAATACATAAAAAATGCTTGCTCATAATTGCAAATTTTTTTTACTAATTTAAGGTATAAAAGGCCTTGCACAGAAAAATTTTTGTTCAAAAATAGAAATCTAAACATTTTTTCTAAGAGATTAAAACTTATTTAAAATTCGTTCTAATTTTAAATTTCATTTAATTTTTTTTTTTTTTATCGGATTAATAAATTGAATAAATAATATTACAAAATTTGTCCTTTAAAAAATTAGGTGAGTAATTGTTTGGTTTTAATTATTCAAAAAAAGATCAAAATTAACATCTTATTTTTATAAAGTTTTTCAAGAAAATTTTAAACATTTATTAATCTAATGATTAAATCAAAAAATTAAAATAATTTATTTTAATTTAATATAATTATGAAAATTTTAGATTGCTTTATTTAATATTCTTTTGATAATATACCAAACATGTTAAAATTTAAAAAAAAATTAATTGCACAAATAAACATCATAATCTAAAGTAAAAATGTGCAATTATCTTTACTTATCTTAAAAATTATAAAAATCTAAGGAATTATAGTAATCAATGATGTTTATAATATTTAAATTTAAAAGTTGTATAAATAAAAAATAGCTACCAAAAAAAGGCAGCTATTTCACCTAAGATTAAATGATATGTTTATTCAACTACGATTTTTGTTTTGAAACTTTGTCCATCAGCTTTTAATTCTAATGAATAAATTCCTGCAGAAATATCAGTAATATCAACAGTTTTATTTATAACATTAACAGCTTTTACCATTTTCCCAGTTACATCATAAATAAAGGCCATATCAAAGTTAATATCACTTATTACATTAACAATATCTTTAGCCGGATTAGGATATACACTAATAGATTTATAGGAATTAGAAACTATATCAGTAGTATTTTCAATTGGTTGAAATCTAAGCGCTTTACTTTGTTGATTTCCTCCAATACTATTAACACTTGTTATACCGTAAACCATTACCGGCATCTTGTAATCTTCATGGAACCAGTAATAATAATCGTCGTTGACACTCATAATTTCCATGGGTCCTGTTCCAAAATCATATTTACCTGAAAAAGTTTCAGTAATATGTAATCTAAGAACATTAGTTAGTGTTGTTCCATTGGGTAAAATCAATGTCCCTTGAGCATCAGCTTGTATTTGAACATTTCCATTATCAATTATCATATCTAAACCTGATGCAAAAAAAGTTCCGGTATATGTATTATTAAAACTTTGACCTGCTGTTATCGGGAATTTGAATAATAAGGCAGAATCATTAGCATAGTTCATATATAAATCTCCGGTAATCCCCTTTCTGGCCATATAGTAATTTCCGGCCTTAATAAAAATTGCACCATTTTGTCCACTTGTAGTTTCAGCTAGATTTACGTCTGTGAATTGTTCATAACCGGAAACTGTGGATGGATCAAGATAAGAAAATGTAACAGAGGATTCTTGCATCAAACCTGTATAATCCCAAAGCTTATTTGTAACAGAACCTGTTCCTCCAATTTCAAATCCAAAATCACTGCAATTAATGTAATTAATAACATCTCCTATCTGCGGAATTTGGTTTTGACCGCTAATTGTAACAAATTGCCCAAATGAAAAAATGCTAATTGCTACTGATGAAACTAAAAGTAAAATTCTTTTCATAATTATAATATTTATTGGTTAATAACTTTTTTACCTTACAAATTTACATTCTTATTAAATTAAATTGTAAATGATATTGTACAGATTTAGAAATTTTTATCTTTGTGAATGAAAAAATTTTTAATACCAATTTTATGAACTTTTTAATTAACTTTATGTTTTTTAGCAATATAAATAGAATTCACAATGTTTAATTTTTTCTTTTAATTAAAACTTTTAAAAATGTTGACCTACATAAACTTATTGCATTTCACATTAATCTTGATTCCATTAATCTTTTCGTTACAATTATTTACATATCCAAGTACTCGAAAACCATCTCATAAAATTTTAGGAACTCTGTTAATATTTGTTTCTATATATTATTTTGTTAATGCAAAATTTATTTGCCAAAAAATTAATACATGTGAATTTAATTTGAATTTTTTATTTTTCTTAGCATAACTCCTTTTTACTATCTATATACAAAATCATTAACCGAAGAATTTTTTGTATTTAAGAAAAAATATATTTTAAATTTTATTCCAGCATTAATTGTATTGATTTTAAGTATTATTTCTGTAAATTTTATTAAAAATCAGGATCCTAAAAATCTACTTAGTTTTGCTAACATAAAACTAATTTCGATTGTAATTTATAATTTACAAATTCTTATTTATTCAATATTTATTTTTGTTTGTTTAAAAAAACACGGTAAAAACATAAGAGAAAATTTCGCGTATGAAAATTATCAAATTAATCTAACTTGGTTAAAAATATTTTTTATAGCTTTTCTTATTTTTTCAATTTTAGATTTAAGTGTTTATTACATTAATCCATATTTAAACTTAACTCCCTTTTATTTCATTCTTTCGAATCTCTTCTTTATATTTTTAGGTTATTTTGGTGTCCGACAAAATCAAATTTATAATATTTCTTATTATAGAATTAATAAATACACTGATCAAATAATATCAAAAAATGAATCAGGATTAGAAAAAGAAAATGTATATGATAAAGGCAAGCATTTATCAGAAGTTAAATCAATAGAAATATTTAATTTAGTTTTAGAACTATTAGAAAATAAAAAAATATATCGCAAACAAGATTTATCGATTTTTGATATTGCCGAGGAATTAGAAATTAATAAAACCTATATTTCCAATGCAATAAATAAAATATCAGGCACTAATTTTAATACATTCATAAACAAATTTCGCATAGAAGAATCAAAAAAAATACTCTTAAATCCTGAATATAACAATATTACAATTGAAGCAATTGCAAATGATGTAGGCTTTCATTCAAAATCTTCATTTAATATTTGGTTTAAAAAACTTACCGGACAAACTCCTTCAGAGTTTAAAAAACAAATTCAAGAAAATTCTTAAAAATAATTATATTAATAATTCGTCAAATATCTTTAAAAACTTCGATTTCCAAACAAGTACAGAATATCTATCAACAACAGTTTTGCGTCCGTTTTCTCCTAAAATTTTTCTCAATTCGGGATTAATTATAAGATTTGTTAAACAATCAAACCATTGATCATCATGAGAAGCTAAAAAGCCATTTTCTCCATTTTTTATTATTTCAACATTAACTCCTACCGGAGACATAATCACAGGAATACCCAGCGACATACATTGCAAGCCTTTAAAACCGCACTTACCTCTACTCCATTTATCATCAGGTAGAGGCATAATTCCAATATCAAATTCCAATAGGTCAGAGATCTCATTCCTGAGTGTCCATTTACTTAACTTAACATCAATATCCCTTTCCCAATTTTGTGTATTAACAATAACTTTAAAATATACCTTGTCGCCAAATTTTTCTTTAATCTTTTTTAAAACCGGAATAGCAATATCAAAATGCTTTAAAGTAGTCTCGGTACCCGTCCAGCCAATACAAATTTTATCTTTTGTCTCTTTTTCTAAATCCGGCTTATGATAATTTGTATCAATCGTGGTAGGAATAACTACAACATTATCATTATATTTTTGTGCATATTCAGCAAGATATTCATTTCCAACAATAACAACATCTGCCAACCGGCAAATATCTCCAGTTTTAGAAGTACGTTTGAGCCAGGAAAAAGCCTTGTTTCCATCGCTGGTATCATTAAGCCATATTGCATCGTCGTAGTCAAAAATCATTGGCTTTTTACGGGAAAATTGCCTTTCGAAAAACACAGTGCCAAGCCAAAATGCTTCTCTGTAAACGTAAACAATATCAAATTCGTTTAGTCTTTTCAAATCCTTTAGGCGCCGGAAAAAACTTTGAATAATTATCAAGGCTTTTGAAAAATATTTTCCCTGCGAATAAAAAATTTTATCTTCAGTTTCGTTAAGTAAATTTGAATAAGTTATCTGATATCCGTTTTCTTCAAGATAAGGAATAAAATGTTCGAAACGAAACCTCTGCCCCGGAGAACGACCTTTACGATGTTGTACTATTGCAAGAATTTTCTTCATATTGCACAAAAATACAAAATCAATTGCTTAAGCCGGTCAGATTTTTGTAAATATTGAAGTATTTCTTTATGCCTTCGTCCAAAGAAAATAGATTGCAAGCAATTTGCCTTAGTTGCTCTTTGGGGATATTTTTAAGTTCTTCGATTCTCTCCACAGTATTTAAATACTCCTCCTCGGTGAATTCTTTTATTAAAATACCTAATTCATATTCCTTAAAAAAAATATCAAGGTCTCCAACACTGGAATTACAAATCACAGGTATTCCCATTCCAAGAAGTTCGGCCAGTTTCGTGGGAGAAGATGCTTTTTTTGAAAATACAGGCTTTATAAAAAATATTGCCAAATTAGCTAAACTTATTAAAGCCGGAATATCGGGATAATTTGCCGGATGAATTAAAATATCTTCACTTTTTAAATCAAACTTCTCTGCCAATGAGTATATTAACGAAGGGTCGTCGCGTGTAATTATTAAGAACTTTGCATTTGACATTTTATTTTTTAAAACAGAAAAAAACTTCAACATTTCTTCGGGCATATACCAGGTTCCGAGAGACCCAAGATAAAGCAACACAAAATCCGCATTGCTAAGACCTAGCTCGCAGATATATTTATTCTTCGTTGCCACATCTACATTATTGTAATTAAAATGATTAACATCGGCACAACAAGGAATTACCTCGATTGGAAGATAACGAAATCCGAAATCATTTTTAATTATATTTTTACCGTTTGATGTAAGACTCACTACATAATCAGCATTTGAAAGAAAATCTTTTTCTTTTGTTTTAAAATATTTGTATACAATTCTATATAAAGGATTTGATTGAGGCCAAAGTCCCCCATCTAATCTTTCGTCGGCATAAAAGCCTCTCATATCAAAAAGGAATTTAACCCCATACTTTTTTTTTAAACTCAAGCCAATAAAGGCAGAAATATACGACCTACAATGAATAATTTCAAAATTGTTCGTTTTATGCAATTTTTCGGCTTTACGTAAAAGTTTAAATATATCCAGAACTGTTGATATTACCGGAGGCTTTTTTGTATAATTTACAGGATGCCAGAAAATTCCGTTTGCGTCGAGGGAATTTTTTATCCTTTCATTATTGATTTCAAAATTTATTGTTTTTTCAGCCGAAAGAATATGTATTTCACATCCTAGCTTGCTTAATCCAACTAAATAAGGAATCACTTGCGACTGACCAAGCGGATCTGTCATCCCATCATAAGAAACATATAATACTTTAATCCTATTCACAGTAAATATGTAATTAGAATAACAAAATTATATAATTATTTCTTATTTGTTTAGAAAACAATAAAATATAAAAGTGTTAATTTACTTTTCATATTTAAAAATATTTAAAATAATTTTATTCCCGATTTAAATAAATTATTACTTTCTTTCAGTTTATTTTATGCAGAATTTAAGATTAATATTGACTATTATACTTTTTGTTTGTGGGTATAATTCATATTCACAACGATTAGATATTGATAAGGTTCTTGACTCGGGTAATTTTCATGATACAATTCAACAATTGTGGTTAAAAAGCAAACCTAATATCAACCTTCTTTTAAATACTGCTAACATTAGTTCTTATAATCTTTATCAAGTACAAATCAGAACAAATGTTTTGCTGAGATATGCCTTTATAAACCAGGATTATCAACTTATCGACGACTTGCTTTCGATTTATATGAAAGCCGCCACAAAAGTTAAATACCTCGATAAATATAAATTTTCATATTGGGATAAAAATTCTAATAAAAGAGAATCTGTCTTGAGATTGGACAAACAATATCCTATGTGGATTGACGGAAACGACACGCTAAATCTTTCACAGGAAAGGATTTTGGCTATTAGTCAGTTTCTTGCCTTGATTTCGGACGCAATTTTTAATATTGCCCTGATTCCTTCTCAAAATCGAACTAAAACAATGTATCTTTTTGTTGATAGATATTCAAAAATTTTGGACAGTCATTACGAAAGATGGATTTTAGGAATTAATGTTATTGATGAAAATAACAACATTGTAAAAGCCGGTCCATTTCAAAGACGCGGATGGAATTGTAAGTACTACGGCATTTATACTGAAACAAGACTCTCGCATAATCAACTTATAGATCTTTTATTGGAAAATAAATGCGGCAACGGTAGCTCTCCCAAATATTGCAACAGTATTACCGATACTGATTTATGGATTATTGCAGGAATAAGCTCTTACTTGGCCGCTTATTATTTAGATTCGACTCTTGTTAAGAACATTTCACATCCTGAATTTTACAAGGATGTATATCTACCAAAAGCCAACCTTTTAATAGAATCGCGAATAAATGTTACGAGTTTGACAGATTTTTCGGGAAACTATGTTTGGGGAGCTGATTTCGACAACGGTAGCTCATACGATCATCCCGATAATAAATTTGCAGGCTACACCAATCAATATATTTTTCCAACAAATAGTAACTTTGCTCCTGTAGAAAATATCGGATGGGATTTAAGTCATGCCAGACGGTTTGTAAATGTTTTTCAAACCCTTTACGAAACCAAAGATTATTTAGGACTGAACTTTCCCGGCGACAACATATTGAAAATGTTTGCAAATCAATTTGCATATAGAGTTTTTAACGGTGATTTTGAATATCCTTTGTTTTCAAATTATTTTGATGGGACTAACGGTTGGTATAGAGTTGATTACGACAAAAGAAAAAATTTCGGATACGGACCTTCGGATATGTCAATCACTGCCTATTCGGGAGGATTCATGTTCTGGAAAGATTATAACCCAGATATTAAAATAATCGCTAATTCGTTATATGCACTAATTCATACATCAAATCAAGAAAAATTGGATTTTTTAAATCAACGTTATGAAAAGAATTATTGGACTAATCGTACAACAACAAATTTACCTATAAGAGTTCAATCCATATTTTTTAAGAACAATGTACTTGAAGTTGATAATATCTCAACCAGGTTTACTTTATTGTCTTTTTACGCTTCATTAGCAATACCTAATAAAAAATCATCTCCATTAAATTCAATTCCCGATCCGGTAAATCTTTATCCAAATCCTGCCAAGGATCAAGCAATTGTAATTTCAGAGAAGAAAATTACAGAAATTTCTGTCTATGACTTATCAGGGACATTACTTTACAGAAAAAAACATAATAATTCAATTGTCTCGATATCATTAAATGAATTTTCTTCAGGCACTTATATTGTCGTAATAAAGGATGAAAACAACTCAATTTCTCGAAAGAAACTAACAGTGCTTTAATCCTGAATAAACCAAAATAAACTGTTCAAACTTTTTCACAAATCATAATTATAAATAATTTTGCATTGATTATGATGAGATTTTTACGAAAAATATATTACTTTATTCCTTTTGAGTTGCGGAATTTGATTAGACTCATCTTTGCAATTCCCAATGACATAAAATACATTTTTGCAAGAAAAAAAAATTTGGTTCCTCCAAAACGACTCAGAAATATAGGAAAAGGTGATTTTCTTGAAATCGGAAACAAATTTTTTAATCACATTATTGAAAACACTAAAATTAACCCAAAAACCAAAGTTTTAGAAATTGGTTGCGGCTGCGGAAGAATTTCGGCACCTTTCACAAAATTTCTTGAAAAACCCGGTAGATACACTGGATTTGACATTTTACCAAGCCCAATTAAATGGTGCAAGAAAAATTACTCTGAATATGAAATTTTTGAATTTGACTATTGCCCCATAAAGAATGATTTATACAATCCTTACGGCAAAATTTCCGCTGCCGAGTTTAAATTTCCTTATCCTGAAAATACATTCGACCTGATAATTTCAATTTCCGTTTTTACGCACATGCAAAAAAATGAAACAGAAAACTATTTTTCACAAATTCCAAAATTATTAAAAACATCAGGCATTTTATATGCAAGTTTTTTTATCCTCAGCAATAAGCAAAAATCAGATTTTTTCCCATACGACAATGGCGATATTTTATTACATAACAAAATTGTACCATCTGCTAATGTTGCTTATCGTTTAGATTATATCGAGAAATTAGCCGTCATTAACGGATTAAAAATTTCTAAGATCGAAGAGGGATGGTGGAAGTTCGGTAAAAAAATTGAAAATTTCATTGATTTTCAAGATATTTTAATTTTTGAAAAACAATAACAATAAAAATATGTTTAATAATAAAATTATATACTTATGAATCTTTACGAAAGTCCTAAATATCAAAATTTTAACATCAGTGGAGTATTGCATATTGCTCCCCAAGAAGCTTTTGATTTAATCCTCAAAGATGAAATATATTTTATTGATGTAAGAGAATCGTCCGAAACCCGAAGAAAATACTTTGATTTTCAGAATGTATTTTTTCATCCTATGAGTGTCATTCTTGATCGTTTAAAATATATTCCAAAAGAAATTCCTCTGATTATTGTCTGCGACGAAGGTGTGAGAAGTACAAAAGTTGCAAATTTATTGATTCGGCAAGGGTATAAAATAGTTGCCAATCTTGATGGGGGTATTAAAAAATGGGAAGAACTACATTATCCAATAGTATCGGGAGGTCTTAATAAGCTCGATGATTTTGACAGTTCGTGCAATTCCGGAACCTGTGGTTGTAGTTGCAGCGGTTGTGGTCAATAAATAAGTATCTATTTCTTTTTCATTTTATTATTTTCTCTATACATTTTGCAACTTCGAAATCCAAATTATTTATACCATTGTGGTCATTGGTGAATAAAGTTATTTTAATTTTACGGTCCCCCCACACCATTGAGGATGATGGTTTAATTTTTCAGAAATTAATGCAACTTTAGTTATAAAAGCAAAAAGATTTATAAAGTTTTCAAATTCAAAATCCTTGTATAATCCATTTTCTGAATAACCCCAACCCGGAAGATTTCCGAGATTTGATTCAATTTCATTTTTTGTGAGCTTTATCATCTTCATAAATTGAAAATATTTATATATTTAAGTGCCGCAAAATGTTTGATAACTTGTTTCAAAGGCAAAATCAGGAGGATTCATATATTCATCAGTTTCTATATCATAAGAATAGGGATTTGAAATTTTTTTTAGTAAATTTTCAAACAAATAGGTATTGCCTGCAATAGCTTCATCAAGAGCTCTTTCGACTATATGATTACGAGGAATCACAATAGGATTATTTTTCTGCATTATAGGAATTGAATTTTCAAAACCACCCCGATCATCAATAAATTTTTCCCATGTTTTAACCCATTGCTTCAGTTCATCATTTTTATTTGATATAATTTCTCGTCCCTCTTGGTTTGAAAGCATAAAAAATGTATTGGTAAAATCTAAATAATTTTTTTGCATAAGTTTTAGAATATCATCAATTAAAAAATATAAACCGGGAGATGCAGTTTCAAAACCGATTTTATTCAACATTTTTTTATAATACTCGGTTTCCCATAATTTGTCAAATTCATTTATTTCGTTTTGAGCCATTTGAATCGCCATGTTTTCATCATCGTGTAAAATAGGCAACAAAGTTTCGGCAAAACGTGCCAGATTCCATTTTATTATTCGAGGTTGATTACCATAAGCATATCTCCCAAAATGGTCTATTGAACTATAAACCGTAGCGGGATTATAATAATTCATAAAAGCACAAGGTCCATAATCAAATGTTTCGCCACTTAATGCAACATTATCTGTATTCATAACACCGTGAATAAAACCCACCCTCATCCAGTCTGATACTAAATTAACCTGAATTTTAATAATTTTATTTAATAAACTCTGAATAGGATTATCTTCATTAATCAATTCCGGATAAAGTCTTTTAATAGTATAATAAGCCAATTCTTTCAAATCATTTTTTGTACAAAAATTTGCAGCATATTCAAAAGTACCTATACGGATGTGGCTTTTCATTAGGCGGAAAATAGCTGCACCCTCATTCTCCTGCTCACGATAGACTTTCTCCCCGGTTTTAAGTACTGCCAGACTTCGTGATGTGGGAATCCCCAGATTATACATTGCTTCGCTAATTAAATATTCCCTTAACATTGCTTTTAAAGTAGCCTTACCGTCCCCATTGCGTGCATAAACAGTACGTCCGCTACCTTTTAACTGGATATCAAACCTATCTCCATTTTCGATAATATGTTCGCCTAAAATAAGTGCTCTTCCATCACCAAGGTTAGTAAAATGTCCAAATTGATGACCTGAATATGCTTGAGAAAAAAATTTTTTATTATACCTTCCGGATTTTATTTCATCAATTAACTTCACTAAATTTTCAGGATCTATACCTATATTACGACATAATTTATCGTTGATTTTTACAAATTCTGGATATTTAAAAACTTGGGGATACTCAAAGCTGTAAAATTTTTCAGGAAGGTTTAAATACGAATATTCGAAACTAAGGGTATTCTGAGTTTTCATAAAAAAATCCTATTTAGGCAATTAACAGAATAATTACCTAATTGTTGAATATCTAAGTAACACTATGTTTTTGTTGGGCAAAGGTAAAGATAGCAGAAATTTTAAAACTAAAGAATCAGAAAAATAACTTGAGCACCTAATAACATCATAACCAAAGCCAATGGGTAAATAGTTGCATAAGCAATTGAAGGAGCTTGTAATTTAGTCATAGAGGAAGCAGCCGCAAGACCCGGAGTAGATGTCATTCCTCCACAAATAACACCTAATAATGTTAATATGTCAATTTTCAGGAAATACCAAGAAATAACAACTCCAACAATCATTGGAATAAGAGTAACAATAAACCCGGACACTAAAACTTGCCAAACATTTGATTTCAATACCTGAACAATTTCACTGCCCGCTTCGGTACCTACAGCCGATAAAAATAATATTAAACCAATATGCCTCAAAATTTGATTTGCTGCCGTGGTCATAGAAAATACTACTGGTCCTATTCTACGTAACCTACCTAAAATAATTGCCGAAAACATCACACCACCTGTTAATCCGAGTGATAAGTTAATACTTCCCAATTTAAGTGAAAGTTTTCCGATCAAAATGCCAAGAATTATCCCTATGCTCAAAGGAACATAATTATTTTCGTATAATTTATTAGCTTCGTCACCAATAAGTTCAATTAGTTTCTTAATATCCTCTTTAGCACCAACTACTTTAATCTTATCACCAAATTGCAGTTTAATATCGGAAGCTGCAGAAAAGTCAACCCCACTACGTCGAATTCTGGTTGCCACAACATTATATTTACTCTGTACGTGTAGATCTTGAAGTGTTTTGCCAATTACCTTTTTGTTAGTAACAATAACAAATTTTGCATCATAATTACTATCAAGGGCAATTCCCAAATCTGTTGGAGGACCAACAATATTTTCAAGTTCTTTAAGTGCTTTTTCTGTTCCTACGGCTTTTATTATTGCTCCCTTATGCAGAATTGTCGTTGGAGATGGAGTAAAAGCTTTATTCTCATACAACACACGTGAAATATTTACTCCACTTTTTTCTCTAAGTTTAATTTCACTCAAAGTTTTTTCAATAATATTATTATTTTCGACAACGAAATTCTTATTTATTATTTTAGGATATTTTTCTTCGAGTTTGGTAAAATATTCATTTTCGGATTGCTTTATGTTTATTCTTAAAATTTTTGGTAATACCTTAACAAACAATACTACGCCAATAACCCCAAAAGGATATGTTACTCCGTAAGCAACAGCAGAATCTTTGATATTGTTGGATAGTTCGGTAACGGCAGCAAATCCGGGTGTAGAAGTGAGTGCTCCGGCAAAAATACCACCGGCAATATCCGGGCTAAAATTAAAAATCAATGACAATAGTACGACTGATGAAATGCCTGTTAAGATTATTACAATACTAAAAATCGTAAGTTTTTTCCCGTCATTTTTAAGTGTTTCAAAAAAAGAAGGACCGGCCTGAAACCCAACTGTGAAAATGAATAATACCAGACCTATGTCTCTCAAATCTTTAGGAATAACAATGCCAAAATATCCAATAATAATAGAAACGAACAAAATAGCAGAAATATCTAAACTGATATTTCTTATTTTTATGTTCCCTAATACAAAACCAAGTATTATTATAAGGAACAGAGAAAAATATGGTTGATAAATAATTTCCATAATTCAAAACAAAATTAATGGCAAAGTTCCAATGCCATAATGTTGTAAAAAATAAATTGATTGTGTTTTAAAGCAGAAATACCATAATTTTTTTAAATCATAATATCCTTTTTTGAATCAAATAGAGCAATTCTTTTCTATTTATTGGTTTGGAAATGTAATCGTCAAAACCTTCCTGTAAAAGATTTTTTTCGTCATTTGCATGGGCGTAAGCCGTACAGGCGATAACGGGAATTTCGGGGTCAATGGTTTTAATAATTTTCAAACACTCAATGCCGTTTAATTCAGGCATTTTTATGTCCATTATAATCAAGTCAAATTTATTTTTTTGGTTTTTAACGAACTCTACGACTTCAGTTCCGGTTTTTGCATGAAACACATTTGCTCCCTTTTTTGAAAGTATTGTATTGAAAAGGATAAAATTAATTTTTTCGTCCTCGGCAACGAGAATATTTTTCCCTTTAAATGTTAAGGTTTCATAATCAATATTATCAGCCTCTGAAATTAAATTTGTCTTTGCCGGAATATCAAAAAAGAAATTTGTTCCTTTGCCCGGTTTGGATTCAACACATATTTTTCCACCCAGAGCTTCTACAAAACCTTTAGCAATACTTAATCCCAAACCTATTCCAACATTTTCGGATTGAGATTTTCCTGTTACAAAACGTTCAAAAATTTTTTCTGTCATTTCGGGTTCGATTCCTTTGCCTGTATCTTTAACATAGCAAAGAATAGAATTATCATTTATTTTATATCCAAACCGCACATCACCTTCATTGGTAAATTTGATAGCATTCTCAATTAAATATGAAAAAATTTGTTCTATTCGAGCTTTATCACTGAAAATGTAAGCTTTTTTCTCAATGTTTTTTTCAGAAATTAAAGTCAAGTTTTTTCTCTTAGAGCTACTTACGAAATTACTGTATAGATTATCTATGAGTTCATTAATATCAAATTTTTCGAGTCTCAAATACAATTGTCCCGATTCAAGAATACTTATGTTAATTATATCATCAACAATTTTTGATAATTTAAAACAAGCTGTTTTAAGGTGATTTACATATATGGATTTATCTTTTGTATCCCCTGAATTTGATGATAAAAGTTCACTAAAGCCAACAATAGCATTAAGTGGATTGCGAATTTCGTAACTTAAGTTATTCAAAAAAATAGTTTTAAATCTGTCATTTTCTTCGGCAATCTCTTTGGCTTTTAGCAATTCCATTTCTATAAGTTTTCGTTCCGAAATGTCTCTACCAACACCAATAATCTGCTCTAATTGATTATCAGAATCAACCACACCCCTAAAACTCCATGAAAACCATTTGTTCCCACTCTTAGTATTAATAATATTTTCGAGATATGCAGAATACGGATATTTTGAAATTCTTTCAAAAATATGTCTAAAAATATTTTCATTATTGAAAATCAATTGCTTAAAACATTTCCCCAAAAGTTCATTTTCATCTTTGTTAAATACATTACAGAAAGCAAGATTAACATAGGTAAGTCTTCCGAGCCGATCTGATTTAAAAATTAGTTCATTTTGATTTTCTACTATCAATCTATATTTCGCTTCACTTTCTTTTAGCTTTTTCTCAAAATTAACTCTTTCTGTAACGTCAAATAATGTAGAATCAATAAATTTTTCACCATTTATTTCAATGAATATTCCTTTTTCAAAAATATATTTAACAATTCCACTTCCGGTAACAATTCTGTATTCAAATTGAATTTGTTTGCCATTAGAATAATTACTTTTTAATTTATTAACAAGAATATTTCTATCATCAAGATGAATTAAATCGTAAAAAGAGATTTCGTTATTATTAATTAATTGGTGTGGATAATATTCAAACAAATGAACACAATTACGTGAAATTACTTTTATGGTACGGGATTCGTCAATATAACTTCTCAATCCAACAACTGAAAGATTTTCGTGTATAGATTCAAGATTAAGATTTTTATAATGTGCATTTGGCTCAATTTGGTTAATCAAATTTTTTATGTCATTTTGACGTATTTCTTTTAATTGAACAATTATGAAATTATTTTTCTCAATAACTGAGGAAAAAATTATTTGATAGACCTTATTTATTTCCGGGAAAAATCTGATATGAATAGAATTATTTAAATCTCTGTTCTTTTCATCTGACAGTATCTCATAAACTTTTGATATAATTTGGTTAGAATTATTGTTAAATGAAAAAGTCATTTTTTTGTTTTTGTAAACAATAATCCGGTTATCCGTATCAAAAACAAAAGCCTCGTAGTCTAATAAATCAAGAAGTTGAAATAAATTAAAATCCATAAAATTTATTTTGTACAAATATATTGCATAAAAGAACAATCACTTATCAAATATTGAGAATATTAGTATCAAAATATATAAATTTCTATTTTTTTACAAAAATATTAGAAAAAAGCCCTTTTAATGAGAATCTCATTAAAAGGGCGGATATATATAGGTTAACTACTTCAGGTCGAATTTAGCGACCCTACTGTTTTTGATGTCTGTTACATCATGTCGCCCATTCCCGGATTTGGCATTGGAGCAGGTTTTTCTTCAGGAATTTCAGCTACAACACATTCCGTGGTCAATAACATACCTGCAATGCTTGCAGCATTTTCGAGAGCTATGCGAGCAACTTTTGCAGGGTCAATAACTCCGGCTTCGTAAAGATTTTCGAATTGGTCGGTTCTTGCGTTGTATCCGAAATCATCTTTACCTTCTTTAACTTTTTGAACAACAACAGAACCTTCTTTTCCGGAATTTTCAACAATTCTGCGTAGAGGTTCTTCGAGAGCTCTCAATACAATCTGGATACCGGTATTTTCGTCTTCGTTATCCCCTTTAAGACCGGAAACTGCCTGAATAGCTCTGATATAAGCAACACCACCACCGGGGATAATACCTTCTTCAACAGCTGCACGGGTAGCGGATAAAGCATCCTGATAACGATCTTTCTTTTCTTTCATTTCTACTTCAGTGGTTGCACCAACGTAAATTACTGCAACGCCACCTGCTAATTTAGCAAGTCTTTCCTGAAGTTTTTCACGATCGTAATCACTTGTGGTAATTTCAATTTGTTTTCTGATTTGAGCAACGCGAGCTTTAATTTGTTCAGGATCTCCTTTTCCGCCAATAATTGTTGTATTTTCTTTGTCAATTTCTACTTTATCTGCTCTACCGAGCTGTGCCATGGTAGAATTTTCAAGTTTGAGCCCTCTTTCTTCGGTTATGAATTCACCACCGGTGAGAATAGCTATGTCTTGTAACATTTCTTTTCTTCTGTCACCAAATCCCGGAGCTTTAACGGCAGCAATTTTCAGAGTGCCTCTTAATTTGTTAACAACTAATGTAGCCAAAGCTTCACCTTCAATATCTTCAGCAATGATCAACATTGAACGACCTTCCTGAGCAACCGGTTCAAGTACCGGAAGAAGATCTTTCATTGAAGATATTTTCTTGTCGGTAATTAAAATATATGGATGTTCGAGAATAGCTGCCATTTTTTCAGAGTCTGTCATGAAATATGGAGAAACATAGCCTCTGTCGAACTGCATACCTTCAACAACCTTAACTTCGGTGATAGTACCCTTTGCTTCTTCAATGGTAATAACGCCTTCTTTTTTAACTTTTTCCATTGCAAGAGCAATGTCCTTACCGATTTGGTTGTCGTTATTTGCTGAAATAGTAGCTACTTGTTCGATTTTTTTGATGTCGTCATCAACGGTTTTGCTCATTTTTTTAATTTCAGCTACAACTTCAGCAACAGCTTTATCAATACCGCGTTTTAAATCCATTGGATTTGCACCTGCAGTTACGTTTTTCAATCCTACATTTACTATAGCTTGAGCCAGTACAGTAGCTGTGGTTGTTCCGTCACCTGCATCATCGTTTGTTTTTGAGGCAACTTCTTTAACCATTTGAGCTCCCATATTTTTGAAGGGATCTTTAAATTCAATTTCTTTTGCTACAGTTACTCCGTCCTTAGTAATTTGTGGAGCTCCGTATTTTTTTTCTAAAACAACATTACGACCTTTAGGACCCAATGTAACTTTTACAGCATTTGCAAGAGCATCTACACCTTGTTTCAACAATTCTCTTGCTTCTATATCATACTTAATTTCTTTTGCCATATCTTTAAAATTTTATTGGTTAAACAAATTTTACTCAATAATCAATAATATATCCGATTGATTCATAATCAGATAATCTTCATTATCAATTTTTATTTCGGTTCCTGCATAACGTCCATAAAGAACCATATCCCCAACTTTTACTTCCATTTCTTCATCTTTTTTGGGTTTTCCTACTGCAACAATTTTTCCTCTTTGAGGTTTTTCCTGAGCTGAATCCGGAATAATAATTCCACTTGATGTTTTCTGCTCTGCTGCTTCAGGTTTTACCAAAACTTTACCTGTCATTGGTCTTCCTAAGTTTGCCATATTCTATTCGTTTTTTGGTTAAACATTATCAAATTCACGCTCGGGCTCTTACTAAAAATATGCCATTAAAAATTTTATGTCAAATTTTACCAAAAGAAATTTATTTAATTAATAAAATGTGACAAAATGTCGCAGCAGAATAGACTAAAGTAAATATTTAAAGCTTTTGCCTGCATAATGTGCCATTGGGCCTAAATTTTCCTCTATTCTCAACAATTGATTGTATTTTGCAATTCTTTCGCTCCTGCAAGCAGATCCTGTTTTTATTAAGCCGGTATTTAATGCTACAGACAAATCAGCAATAAAAGTATCTTCAGTTTCTCCTAATCTATGACTTATAATAGCAGTATATGAATTGCGGTGGGCTATGTTAACTGTATCAAGAGTTTCGGACACCGTACCAATTTGGTTTAATTTTATCAAAATAGAATTAGCAACATTTCTTTTAATTCCTTCAATTAGCCTTAAAGGATTTGTTACAAAAATATCATCTCCTACAATTTGGATTTTTGAGCCCAATTTCCGGGTCAATAACTCCCACCCTTCCCAATCATCCTGAGCCATCCCGTCTTCAATTGATATGATTGGATATTTTTTTGTCAATTTTTCCCAGTAACGGACTATTTCTTTAAAATCCATTCTGTTTCGACCGGAATTTAATAAATATAGTTTTTTTTCGGAGTCATAAAATTCGGAGGCACTAGGATCAAGTGCAATAAAAACGTCTTCGCCTGGTTTATATCCTGCCATTTCAATTCCTTTCAAAATAAATTCAATAGCCTGTTCATTAGATTTTAGATTAGGAGCAAAACCTCCTTCATCGCCTACGTTGGTGGAAAAACCAGCATTTTTTAGAACAGTTTTCAAATTATGAAATATTTCAACTCCTATTCGCAAAGCCTCGCTAAAACTGTCTGCTCCGATAGGCATTATCATAAACTCTTGAATATCAAGGAAGTTATCGGCATGTTTACCTCCACTAATAATATTCATCATCGGTATTGGCAGAGTTCTGGCATTTACTCCGCCGATATAGTTATATAAAGGCATGCCGTGTTCAATTGCTGCAGCGTAAGCACATGCCATAGACACTGCCAAAACTGCATTAGATCCAAGATCCGACTTATTTTGAGAGCCGTCAAGTTCAATCATGGCTCTGTCAATTGCATTTTGATCATCAACATAATATCCCTTCAGAGCTTCATTGATTGTATTGACAATATTGTAAATTGCTTGTTGAACACCTCTTCCTAAAAATCTATTTTTATCATTATCTCTCAATTCAAAAGCTTCGTGCACACCCCGTGAAACTCCGCTGGGGACTGAAGCTTTACCAATAACGCCTGATGTTGTGAAAACTTCAGCTTCAATCGTTGGATTACCTCTTGAATCTAAGATTTCTCTAGCGTGTATATTTGCAATTTGTCCCATAACAATAGATTTTTAACAAAATAAATAAAAAAATCGTCTGAAAAGCTAATTTAACACTCTCAGACGATTTTTTTTAGTACAGAATTAAATTTTATTCTTTAACCTCTGTATCTGATGTGTTTTCTTCAACAGGTTTTTCGTCTGCAATTTCATTAGAAGGTTCAATTTCAGCTTTAGGAGTTTCTTGATTTTCTTGAGTTTCCGGAGCTACAGCAGTTTCAGCAACTTTAATTTCTGATTTTTTAGATTTGCTGCGTGAACGACGTTTAGATTTTTTAGCTGCGTCTTTATTACCAAGCATATTTTCGTTGTAATCAACTAATTCAATTATGCACATATCTGCAGCATCACCAAGTCTTGTTCTGGTTCTGAGAATACGAGTATATCCTCCGGGACGATCACCTACTTTAACTGCAATTTCTCTGAAGAGTTCGGTAACAGCGTATTTATTTTCCAAATAACTGAAAACAACACGGCGATTGTGAGTAGAATCAACTTTTGCTCTTGTTATTAACGGCTCAACATATTTACGTAAAGCTTTAGCTTTTGCAACGGTAGTTTCAATTCTTTTGTGCAAAATCAAAGAGCTCGCCATATTGGAAAGCATGGCTTTGCGATGAGCACTTGTTCTTCCAAGGTGATTAACTTTTTTATTGTGTCTCATTTTACTTCAATTTTTTATTCCTTATCCAACTTATATTTCGAAATATCCATGCCAAAATTCAAGTTCTTGACATCTAAAAGATTTTCAAGTTCGGTGAGAGATTTACGACCGAAGTTTCTGAATTTCAGTAAATCATTTTTATTATACTGAACCAAATCTCCTAATGTTTCGATTTCGGCAGCTTTCAAGCAATTCAAAGCTCTAACAGACAAATCTAAATCAACTAATTTTGTTTTTAACAGCTGACGCATTCTGAGAACTTCTTCATCGAATTCATCATTTTCTTGTTTATCGGATGTGTCAAGAGTAATCTTTTCATCCGAGAATAACATGAAATGATATATTAATATTTTAGCTGCTTCTTTCAATGCATCTTTAGGATGAATTGAGCCGTCAGTATCAATTTCAATGATTAGTCGTTCGTAATCGGTTTTTTGTTCTACACGCATATTTTCAACGTAATATTTTACGTTTCTGATAGGTGTAAAAATGGATGCAATAGGAATTACTCCTATTGTATCATCAAGGAGTTTATTTTCTTCTGCAGATACATAACCTCTTCCTTTGATGATACTCATTTCCATTTTTAGAGTAACACTAGGGTTCATTCTACAGATTAAAAGATCTGGGTTCAAAATTTTAAAACCTGATAGGAAACGACCTATATCACCGGCTCTGAATTCGTCCTGACCGGAGATAACAATGCTCACGTTTTCTTGATTTACGTCTTCGATTTGCTGTTTAAAACGAACTTGCTTTAATTGCAAAACAATTTCAGTAACATCTTCGATAACACCGGGGATAGTAGAAAACTCGTGATCAACACCTTCGATTTTAATTGAGGAAATTGCAAATCCTTCCAAAGAAGAAAGTAATATTCGTCTCAAGGCATTGCCGACAGTAATTCCATATCCGGGTTCTAATGGGCGAAATTCAAATTTTCCATGAAAATCATTCGCCTCAAGCATTATTACCTTATCAGGTTTTTGAAATGCTAATATTGCCATTTAATTAATTTTTATTTTGAATACAATTCAACTATTAACTGCTCTTTAATATTTTCAGGGATATCTTCTCTTTCAGGAACCGACATGAATTTTCCTGCAAAAGCGTTATCATCCCATTCTAACCATGGATACTTTGAATGATTGTATCCACTCAAAGAATTAGTAATTAATTCGAGAGATTTGGATTTTTCGCGTACTGAAACTATATCGCCTGGTTGTAACAACAATGAAGGAATATTACATTTTTTTCCATTAACCAGTATATGATTATGCGACACGAGTTGACGAGCAGAGGCTCTTGTGGGAGCTATGCCCATGCGAAAAACAACATTATCTAAACGAGATTCCAACAGCTGTAAAAATACAACCCCTGTAATTCCTTTTTTTCTTGTAGCTTTTTCGAAAAGATTTTTAAACTGTCTTTCAAGTAGGCCATAAGTGTATTTTACTTTTTGTTTTTCGCGTAATTGAACTCCATATTCAGAAGTTTTTCTTCTTTTTTTATTCAAACCATGCATTCCTGGAGGATAATTCTTTTTTTCGAGTACTTTATCCGGTCCGAAAATCGGTTCTCCAAATTTTCTTGCAATCTTTGATTGTGGTCCTCTATATCTTGCCATTTTATAAACTTTTAAACGGTTCTAAATTACTTTTACACTCTTCTACGTTTCGGCGGTCTGCATCCATTATGTGGTAATGGGGTAACATCAACTATTTCGGTAATTTCAATACCTAAGTTATTGATTGTACGGATTGCAGATTCACGACCTGCACCGGGGCCTTTAACGAAAACCTTGGCTTTTCTCATACCTAAATCATAAGCCACTTTTCCACAATCTTCTGCAGCCATTTGACCAGCATAAGGAGTATTTTTCTTTGACCCTTTGAACCCTAATTTTCCGGATGAAGACCAGGAAATCACTTGTCCATCATTATTTGTAATACTTACAATGATATTATTGAAAGATGTATGGATGTGAACCTGCCCGGTAGGTTCTACTTTTACTACACGTTTTTTTGTAACTTTTGTCTTCTTAGCCATAACTATTTATTATTTCTTTTTGTTGGCAATAGTTTTTTTCTTACCTCTACGAGTTCTTGCATTATTCTTAGTTTTTTGTCCTCTTAAGGGCAAACCAAGACGATGACGTATTCCGCGATAACATCCGATATCTTGTAAACGTTTAATGTTTAACTGAATTTCAGATCGCAATTCTCCTTCAAGTCTGTATTTTCCAACTTCCTGACGGATAGCAGCAATCTGATCGTCTGTCCAATCTTTTGCTTTAATGTCGCGGTCTACGCCGGCATTTTTTAAAATTTCATTTGCCCTGCTACGACCAATACCGTAGATGTAGGTTAACGCAATTTCGCCACGCTTGTTGTTAGGGATATCTACACCCGCTATTCTTGCCATATTCTCTTATTAGTTTTTAATTACACAATTCGTTAATATTAACCCTGACGTTGTTTGAATTTAGGGTTCTTTTTATTTATCACATAAATCCTTCCTTTTCTTCTGACGATAATACAATCGTCGCTGCGTTTTTTTACTGATGCTCTAACTTTCATTTTTTATATTTTTTAATCATTTATACCTGTATATTATTCTTCCTTTTGTCAGATCATATGGTGACATTTCCAAACGAACTTTATCGCCCGGCAATATTCTAATGTAGTGCATACGCATTTTTCCCGAAATATGAGCTGTTATAACATGCCCGTTTTCGAGCTCTACTCTGAACATTGCGTTTGATAACGCTTCCAATATAGTACCATCTATTTCTATAGAAGGTTGTTTTGCCATAATCTATTTTTGTTTGTTTAATATTTCTTCTATAATACTAAAATCCGACAAAATTTCTGCTTTTTCATTTCGTACTACGATTGTATGTTCGAAATGAGCCGAAGGCTTTCTGTCAAAAGTTCTTATTGTCCAACCATCCTTTTCCTGAAAAATTTCTCTTCGGCCTAAATTTATCATTGGCTCAATAGCAATTGTCATTCTATCTTTTAGTTTTAATCCCTTCCCAGGTTTACCATAATTTGGAACTTCCGGTTCTTCATGTAATCTACGACCAATGCCATGACCAACTAATTCTCTTACAACGGAATATCCATGAGACTCTGCATGATTTTGAACAGCCGCTCCAATATCACCTATAGTTTTTCCGGTTACAGCCTGCTCTATTCCCTTATAAAGACACTCTTTAGTTACTTTAAGCAAAGCTTTTACTTCCGGTTTAACTTCTCCAACTTCAAAAGTATAACATGAATCTCCGTTAAATCCGTTTAGAATAACTCCGCAATCAATAGAAACTATATCGCCGTTTCGTAATTGGTAATTTGAAGGTATTCCATGAACTACAACATCATTCACAGATACACATAAAGTATTTGGATATGAATTGTAGTTTAAAAATCCCGGAATTCCTCCATTATCACGGATAAATTCTTCGGCCAATTTATCCAGAAAAAGAGTAGTTACTCCTTCTCGAATTTCTGAAGCAAGCATTGCATGTGTCCTTGACACCAATAAACAACTTTGCCTCATCAATTCAATCTCTTCCTCTGTCTTAACAAAAATCATCAAAGAACTTTAATAATATTAATTAAATTGCAGAAAATGAACCTCTACCTTTAATTCTTCCACTCTTTGTTAATCCGTCGTAATGACGCATCAACAAATGACTCTCGATTTGCTGTAGTGTATCGAGAACAACACCTACAAGAATCAACAATGAAGTACCACCAAAGAACTGGGCAAATTTCGGATTTACCCCAGCTAGGCTAGCCATTGCAGGTAGAATCGCAATAATAGCCAAGAAAATAGACCCCGGAAGAGTAATTCTTGACATAATTGTGTCTAAGAACTCAATAGTTTTTTTTCCTGGTTTTACTCCCGGAATGAATCCTCCATTTTTCTTCATATCTTCAGCCATTTGCTGTGGGTTGATGGTTACTGCAGTATAGAAATAAGTAAATATAATAATCAAAAATGCAAAAGTAAAGTTATACCAAAAACCGGTATAATTTGCAAAGGCTGCGGCAAATTTACCCATACCTTCTCCTCCAAAACCGGCAAGCATCATAGGAACAAACATTAAAGCCTGTGCAAAAATTATAGGCATAACACCTGCAGCATTAACCTTTAAAGGAATGTATTGTCTTACACCACCGTATTGTTTATTTCCAACAACTCTTTTTGCATATTGAACAGGTATTCTGCGAACAGCCTGAACTAATGCTATGGAGAACATGAAAACAACGAAAAGTATGATTATTTCTAAAACAAATATTATGAGACCACCACCAACTTCTTCGAATCTTAATACTAATTCCCCAAAGAAGGCATAAGGTAATCTTGCGATGATACCAATCATGATTATTAATGAAATCCCATTACCAATACCACGATCTGTAATCTTTTCTCCCAACCACATTACAAACATAGTACCTGCAGTAAGAATCAAAATGCTGCTGATAGTGAAGAATGTTCCTGATGTAACAAATGCTTCGGGAGGCAAAGTTGCATGTAAATTTGCAATATAAGTTGGAGCTTGAAGAATCAAAATACCAACAGTTAAATATCTGGTAATTTGATTAATTTTTTTACGTCCGCTTTCTCCTTCACGTTGTAATCTTTGAAAATAAGGGACAGCTATCCCCAAAAGCTGTACAACAATACTTGCCGAAATATAAGGCATTATACCCAATGCAAAAATTGAAGCATTTGAGAAAGCTCCACCAGAAAACATATCCAATAAACTCAGAACTCCATCAGCAGTCTGTTTATCTAAAGCTGACAATTGGTTTGGGTCAATTCCGGGAAGAACGATATGAGCTCCCAGCCTGTAAATAACAATGTAACCGAGGGTTAAAAGAATTCTGATACGCAGATCCTCGATTTTGAAAATATTCGATATTGTTTCAATAAATCGTCTCATTATTTGATTTTTTCGATATTACCACCTACTGCTTGAATTTTTTCTACAGCTGTTTTTGAAAAAGCATGAGCTTTAACCGATAATTTTGCTGTTAAGTCGCCGTTGCCAAGAATTTTAACCAAATCTTTACGAGCAACTAAGCCATTACTTACAAGAGTTTCGATATCAATAGTATCGAGACCATTATTTTCAGCTAAGCTCTGTAATGTAGAAACATTAATACCTTTGTATTCAACTCTGAATTTATTGTTGAATCCAAACTTTGGAGATGTTCTCTGCAGAGGCATTTGACCACCTTCAAATCCAATTTTATTTTTGTAACCGGATCTTGATTTAGCACCTTTATGACCTCTTGTAGAAGTGCCACCTCTACCCGATCCTTGACCACGCCCGATTCTTTTGCGTTTTTTTACAGATCCTTCTGCCGGTTTTAAAGAACTTAAATTCATAATCTCTAAATATTTTTAAATTATTAAATTTCTTCAACTTTCACCAAGTGACGCACTTTAGCCACCATTCCAAGAATTTCAGGACTTGCATCGTGCTCAACAGGATTATGCATTTTTCTGATTCCTAAAGCTTCCAAAGTACGCTTTTGTCTTTGGGTGGAACCAATTTTGCTTTTTATCTGAGTTATTCTTATTCTTGCCATATTATCCTAAATTATCCGTTAAAAACTTTATCTAATGATACTTGACGTTGATAAGCAACAGTATAAGCATCTCTTAATTCTGTGAGAGCTTTTACGGTAGCTTTCACGAGATTATGAGGATTTGATGAGCCTTTAGATTTTGCAAGAATGTCAGTAATTCCGGCACTTTCAAGTACGGCACGCATAGCCCCACCTGCGATAACTCCTGTACCATGAGCTGCAGGTTTGATCCAAACTTTTGCACCACCATATTTTGCAGTTTGTTCGTGTGGAATTGTTCCTTTAATAACCGGAACTTTAACAAGATTTTTCTTAGCATCCTCAACCCCTTTACTGATTGCTGCAGTAACTTCGCTTGCTTTACCAAGTCCAAAACCTACAATGCCATTTTCGTTACCTACGACAACAATGGCAGCAAAACTAAAAGTACGACCACCTTTAGTAACTTTTGTTACTCTTTGGATGCTTACTAAACGATCTTTTAATTCGAGGTCGCTGGTTCTTATTTTACGTATATCGCTCATATTCACAAATTTTTTATAATATTAAACCACCTTCTCTGGCACCGTCAGCCAAAGATTTTACCTTACCATGATAGAGGTATCCGTTTCTATCGAAAACTACTTTCGTAATTCCGGCATCTAGAGCACGCTGTGCAATAAGTTTTCCAACCATAGCGGCCTTTTGTGATTTAGTTCCTTGAGCTTCAGAAATCTCTTTTATTCTGGAACTGGCAGAAACTAATGTTTGACCACGGGTATCGTCAATTATCTGTACGCTTATGTAACGATTACTTCTATACACAGTCATTCGAGGTCTTTCGGGAGTACCAAAGACTTTTTTACGAATCCTATGTTTTATTTTTATTCTTCTTTCAATTTTAGACAGAGCCATTTCTTTATAATTTAATTATTACACTTTTGCCGATTTTCCGGCTTTTCTACGTAACTCTTCACCTACAAACTTAATACCTTTGCCTTTGTATGGTTCAGGTTTGCGGAATGATCTTATTTTTGCAGCAACAAGACCAAGCAATTGTTTGTCAATACAACTCATAATCAAAGTTGTATTACCTTTTTTCTCACTTTTAACTTCTGCTTTAATTTCTTTTGGAAGTTCAAACATGATTATGTGAGAAAATCCTAGAGACATTTCAAGAACTTGTCCGTTTAATTCGGCTTTATATCCAACTCCAACAAATTCTTGTTCGGTTTTAAAGCCTTCGGATACACCTTTAACCATATTAAATATTAAAGCACGATACAAACCATGTTTTGAACGCATTTCTTTTTCATCGTTTGGTCTGCTGACATAAATTTGTCCGTCTTCAATTTTAACGCTAATTGCAGGATCTACAGCCTGTCTGAGTTCTCCTAACGGTCCTTTCACTGTAACCACATTTTCGGGTGATATTTCAACCGAAACTTTAGCCGGTATTGATATTGGTAATTTACCTATTCGAGACATTTTCTTAATTTTTTAATATACATAACATAAAACTTCACCACCGACATTCTCTTGACGAGCTTCTTTGTCGGTCATAATACCCTTATTGGTTGAAAGTATTGCAATGCCCAAACCATTCAATACTCTTGGTAAAGAATCTGCTGATACATACTTTCTTAAACCGGGTTTACTAACTCTCTCAATTTTTTTAATCGCCGGGGCTTTGGTTACAGGATGATATTTAAGAGCTATCTTAATATTTCCCTGATAACCGATATCCTCGAACTTGTAGTTTAAAATATACCCCTTTTCATAAAGCACCTTTGTAATTTCGCGTTTAATATTAGATGCCGGGATATCAACCACTCTGTGACCAGCCATAATGGCATTGCGAATTCTGGTCAAATAATCTGCTATAGGATCAGTCATTATTCAAGAATTTAAATTATTACCAACTTGCTTTTTTAACACCCGGGATTAACCCTTGTGATGCCATTTCACGAAAAACTATACGGCTTATACCAAATTGCCTGATGAAACCTCTTGGTCTTCCGGTTTGACTGCAACGATTATGCAATCTTACTTTGGAAGAATTTTTTGGCAATGCATGTAAAGCTTCAAAATTTCCTTCCGCTTTATATTTTTCTCTTTTAGCCGCGTATTTTTCAACTAATTTTTGTCTTTTTCTTTCGCGGGCTTTCATCGATTCTTTTGCCATATTAATTCTTTTTTAAATTTTTAAATGGTATTCCGAAATATTTCAGAAGAGCATAAGCTTCTTCATCTGTTTTGGCTGTAGTAACAAAAGTAATATCCATACCTAAAATTCTATTGATTTTATCAATATCTATTTCAGGGAAAATAATTTGTTCGGATATACCTAATGTATAATTACCTTTGCCGTCCATTTTGTATTTTACTCCCTGGAAATCTCTGATACGTGGCAAAGAAATGCAGATTAATCTTTCGAGAAATTCGTACATTTTATCGCGACGTAAAGTGACTCTTACCCCAATAGGCATTTTACGACGAAGTTTAAAGTTTGAGATGTCCTTTTTTGAAAGTGTTGCAACTGCTTTTTGACCGGAAATTAAAGTCATTTCTTCAATCGCCACATCAATCAATTTCTTGTCGGAAATTGCCTGACCTAAACCTTGGTTTAATACGATTTTTTCGAGTCTGGGAACTTGCATAATGCTTTTGTATCCAAACTCTTTCATCATTTGGGGGATGATTTCTTCTTTGTACTTTGTTTTTAATACAGGAATATACTTAGTTTCCATTACTTAATCTCCTCTCCTGATTTTTTTGAATAACGCACGAGCTTACCTTCACTGTTTAACTTGCGACCGATACGAGTTGGTTTATTCGTTTTTGGATCAACAAGCATTAGATTTGAGATATGAATGGGAGCTTCTTTTTTAATAATTCCGCCTTGAGGGTAAGCAGCATTAGGTTTTTGATGTTTTGAAACTAGATTAACACCTTCGACAATAGCTCTTAAGTTCTTTCTGTCAACTTCGAGAACTCTACCTTTTTGGCCTTTAGATTCTCCCGATATCACTATAACGGTATCACCTTTTTTTATGTGCAATTTTTTAGCCATTTTAATAAAATTTAAATTATAACACTTCGGGTGCCAATGATACAATCTTCATATACTGTTTTTCACGCAATTCTCTGGCAACCGGGCCGAAAATACGAGTGCCACGTAATTCGCCCGCTGCGTTTAATAAAACGCAAGCATTGTCGTCAAAACGTATATAAGAACCATCAGGACGTCTCACCTCTTTTTTTGTTCTTACCACTACAGCTTTTGATACAGTACCTTTTTTAATGTCTCCTCCTGGTAGAGCATTTTTTACTGTAACAACAATTTTGTCTCCAACAGAGGCATATTTTCTTCCGGTACCTCCTAAAACGCGGATACACAGAACTTCTTTTGCTCCACTGTTATCAGCAACAGTTAATCTGGTTTCTTGTTGTATCATGACTACTTAACTTTTTCAATTATACTAACTAATCTCCATCTCTTTCTTTTGCTCAAAGGACGAGTTTCCATTATTCTTACAGTATCGCCGATATCGCAGATATTATTTTCGTCGTGAGCAACAAACTTCTTTGTTTTATTAACAAACTTTCCGTATTTAGGGTGCATTTCTTTTCTCTTAACAGCTACTACGATGGATTTATCCATTCTATTACTGACTACAATCCCTATACGTTCTTTTCTTAAATTCCTTGTTTCCATACCGGGTTCTCAAATTATTTAGACTCTTCAATTTCACGTCTTCTCAATTCAGTTTTTAGTCTGGCAATAAAGCGACGTAACTCTTTAATTCTCTGTGGGTTTTCCAAAGGAGAAACAGCATGATTAATCTTAAGTTTATTAAGATTAAATTTTTCTGTTTCGATTCTTTCCAAAATTTCTTTGGTACTCAATCCCTGTATTTCTTTGTACTTCATTTTACCACAATTTATTCGTTGTTATAATCATAATCATGTCTCACGACAAATTTTGTCTTAATAGGAAGCTTTTGAGCAGCAAGTCTTAAAGCTTCTTTAGCAAGATCGAAAGGAACGCCGTCGGCTTCGAAAAGGATTAAACCAGGAGCTACTCTGGCCACAAATCCTTCCGGAGCACCTTTACCTTTGCCCATACGTACTTCGGCAGGCTTTTTGGTTATTGGTTTATCCGGAAATATTCTGATCCAGATTTGTCCTCTACGTTGCATCTTTCTTGTAACAGCAATACGTGCAGCTTCTATTTGACGTCCGGTAATCCAGGCTTTTTCGAGCGCTTTTATTCCAAAGCTACCAAAAGCCAGTTGAGTTCCGCGTTGAGCATTACCTTTAATTCTTCCCTTTTGCTGCCTTCTGTATTTTGTCTTTTTTGGTTGTAACATGGCTGTAATTTTTCAAATTATTTCTTTTTTCTTCTACCTCTCTGAGCAGGAACATTGCCTTTTGCTCTGCCTTTTACTTCTTTACCTGTAACAGGGGCAAGATCTTTTTTACCGTAAACTTCACCACGGCAAATCCATACTTTAACACCTAATAAACCGGTCTTTGTAAGTGCTTCAGCTAAAGCATAATCAATATCTGCTCTTAATGTATGTAAAGGTGTTCTCCCTTCTTTATACATTTCACTACGTGCCATTTCAGCACCATTTAAACGGCCGGATACTTGGATTTTTATTCCTTCGGCACCCATGCGCATTGTTGATGCAATCGCCATTTTTACAGCTCGGCGATATGCTATTTTTCCTTCAATTTGGCGAGCGACATTATTAGCAACTAAAACTGCCTCTAATTCAGGACGTTTAATTTCGAATATATTAATTTGTACATCCTTATTAGTAATCTTTTTTAATTCTTCGCGAAGTTTATCAACTTCGTCACCACCTTTACCAATTACGAAACCTGGTCTGGCTGTATTAATGGTAATGGTGATCATTTTCAAAGATCTTTCGATTATAATCTTTGAAACACTGGCTTTGTCCAAACGAGCATTTAAATACTTACGTATTTTTGCATCTTCGGCAATCTTATCAGAGTAGTCCTTTCCGCCGTACCAGTTAGAATCCCAGCCTCTTATGATGCCTAATCTATTGCTTATCGGATTAGTTTTTTGTCCCATGAATTTACTCTTTTTCGTTAACTACTTCGTTTTCATATCTACTGTCAACCACAATAGTTACATGATTAGATCTTTTTCTGATTCTATATGCTCTACCTTGTGGTGCCGGTTTTATTCTTTTGAGTGTTCTGCCTTCATTTACATAAATTTGTTTTACATATAATCCGGCGTCTTCAACTCTCTTTCCTTCGTTTTTCACCTGCCAGTTAGCGATAGCAGACTTTAATAATTTTTCCAAATTAATTGATGCTGCTTTTGGTGAATATCTTAAAATGTCGAGAGCTTTATCAACGTCAACACCTCTAATAAGGTCGGCAACCAGTCTCATCTTACGAGGGGAACTGGGACAATTACGGAGGATTGCAAAGCTAATTTTCTTTTTCTCCTCTTTTCTTTTATCAGCAACTATTCTTTTACGTGCACCCATAACTTAAATTTTTTTATTTCTTTTTACCACCGTGACCTCTAAACGTTCTGGTTGGTGAAAATTCTCCTAATCTATGTCCGACCATATTTTCAGTAACATATACAGGAATAAATTTATTTCCATTATGCACTGCAAATGTATATCCAACAAATTCTGGCGGAATAACAGAAGCACGAGCCCAAGTTTTAATAACACTCTTCTTGCCACTGGCTTCCATGGCTTTCACCTTCTTTTCCAGTTTAAAATCTATAAATGGTCCTTTTTTTAATGATCTGCTCATAATTCAATGATTATTTTTTTCTTCTTTCTAAAATAAGTTTGTTAGACTGTTTTTTTGGCGAACGAGTTTTTCTTCCCTTTGCGTACAGTCCTTTTCTTGATCTTGGATGTCCTCCGGAAGCTTTACCTTCACCCCCACCCATTGGATGATCAACCGGGTTCATCGCAACACCTCTAACTCTAGGTCTGCGTCCGAGCCATCTGCTTCTACCGGCTTTTCCGCTTTTTTCCAAACCATGATCCGGGTTAGAAACACTACCTATAGTAGCTCTGCAAGTAACTAATACTTTACGAGTTTCACCTGAAGGCATTTTCAAAATAGCATACTTACCTTCTCTCGACAAGATTTGTGCGTATGATCCTGCACTTCTTGCAATTGCTCCACCTTTTCCCGGAACAAGTTCTATGTTATGAATAACTGTTCCTAAAGGAATATCAGATAAAAACAGGGTATTTCCGATTTCAGGTGCTATTCCTTTGCCAGATTGAATAACCATTCCAACTTGCAAACCATGAGGAGCAATGATATAACTCTTCTGTCCGTCTTCATATACGATTTTTGCAATGCGAGCCGAACGGTTCGGATCATATTCAATGGTTTTTACTTTTGCTTTAATCCCATCACGGTTTCTGTAAAAATCAACCAAACGATACATTCTCTTGTGACCACCACCAATATAACGCATGGTCATCTTACCTTGATTGTTTCTTCCACCGGTACTTTTCAATGGTGCCAACAAGGATTTGTCGGGTGTTGTGCATGTGATTTCATCAAATGCATTTATGATTTTAAATCTCTGACCCGGTGTTGTCGGTTTTAACTTTCTTAATCCCATCGCTATAAATTAAATATTGCTGTAAAAATCAATTACCTCACCTTGTGCCAATGTTATTATAGCCTTTTTGTATGCATTTGTTTTTCCAGTAACCATACCTGATTTGGTGTAACGGGTTTTACGTTTTCCGCTATATCTCATGGTATTTACTGCAATGACATTAACACCATACATTTTTTCTACGGCTTTTTTTATCGCTGGTTTATCGGCACGTTTATCTACTATAAAACCATAACGATTCAAGGTTTCTCCTTGTTTCGTCATTTTTTCGGTTACTATAGGCCTTAATAATATATCCATTTTCCTTCGTTTTAAGCTAAAATTTGTTCAAAAACATCAATCGACTTCTCTTCAATTAACAAAACCGAAGCCCACATAACATTGTAAGTGCTTAAATCTGAGGCAGTTACAACATTCACATCCCTTAAATTTCGAGAAGACAAATATACACTTTTATTTGATTCTGCAAGTACTAAAAGAACTTTTTTATTATTAATTTTAAAATTCTTACATAAATTCACGATATTCTTTGTCTTAATTTCGTCGAAATTTAAGTTGTCAACAACAAAAATGTTGTTTTCTTGAGCTCTGTAAGTCAATGCTGATTTACGAGCTAATCTTTTCAACTTTTTGTTTAATTTGAATCTGTAATCTCTGGGTTCGGGACCAAAAATTCTACCTCCGCCTCTAAATAAGGGGTTTTTTATGCTGCCTGCACGAGCAGTTCCAGTACCTTTCTGTCTTTTTAACTTTCTGGTACTACCGGAAACCAAACCTCTATGTAAAGAGGAATGTGTACCTTGACGCAAATTAGCCATGTATTGTTTGCAATCCAGATAAATAGCATGGTTATTTGGTTCGATACCGAAGATAGAATCATTAAGTTCTATATGTCTTCCGGTTTCTTCGCCTGTTTTAGTATATACTGCTACTTTCATTATCTTTCTATCTTTAAATATGAACCTTTTGCTCCCGGAACAGATCCCTTAATAATAAGGAGATTGCTTTCGGGAATGACTTTTAACACTCTTAAACTAATCATTTTAACATTGTTTCCACCTGTTCTGCCGGCCATACGCATACCTTTAAAAACTCTTGAAGGCCATGAAGATGCACCGAGTGAACCGGGAGCACGAAGTCTGTTATGTTGACCGTGTGTTTGATCTCCAACACCACCAAATCCATGACGTTTCACAACACCTTGAAAACCTTTTCCTTTGCTTACTCCTGTTACGTCACAGAATTCACCTTCGATAAAGATGTCAACAGTAATAACATCTCCTAATTTTACTTCCTCAAAAGATTCACCTTTTTTTACTTTGCCATAGTTTCTAAACTCCATTAACTTGCGTTTGGGAGTTGTTCCGGCTTTGGCAAAATGACCTTTCAATGCTTTGGTTGTATGCTTTTCCTTTTTGTCATCAAATGCCAGCTGTACTGCTTCGTAACCGTCTTTTTCTTTTGTGCGAATCTGAGTTACTACGCAAGGGCCGGCTTCAACAACAGTGCATGGGATGTTTTTCCCCTCAACACTGTAGATGGAAGTCATACCAATTTTTCTACCAATAATTCCTTGCATTTTTCTTCTTTTTTAAAAATTTAACTTGCTTTAATTTCTACATCTACTCCACTTGGAAGTTCAAGTCTCATGAGTGCATCTATCGTTTTTGATGTGGTACTGTAAATGTCGAGTAAACGTTTGTGTGAACTTAATTCGAATTGTTCTCTCGACTTTTTGTTTACAAAAGTTGAACGATTTACAGTAAAAATACGTTTGTGTGTAGGTAATGGTATTGGTCCTCTTACTACTGCACCTGTAGCCTTAACGGTTTTTAAGATCTTCTCTGCAGACTTGTCAACCAAATTGTGGTCGTAAGATTTCAGTTTAATTCTGATTTTTTGATTCATACTTTGACTTTATTTAAAAAATAAATTTCTTATTATTTAAAAACTCCTCTAATATATCTTGGGGAACTCTTTCGTAATGAGAGAATTCCATTGTAAACATTGCTCTGCCCGAGCTTAAAGTTCGCAAGGCTGTAACATAACCAAATTGTTCTGCCATTGGAACTTTTGCTTTCAAAACTCTATGCATACCTCTTGAATCCATTCCTTCGATTGTCGCTCTACGACGGTTTAAGTCCGCACTTATGTCTCCCAGATATTCTTCGGGTGTAACAATTTCAAGTTTCATTATCGGTTCAAGCAAGGTTGCTTTAATTTTTTTTGACACTTCGTTAAAACACATCGAAGCCGCCATTCTAAACGATAATTCATCACTGTCAACATTATGGTATGAACCTCCTAAAAGTTCAACTTTCATGCTGTACATGTGATATCCTCCAATAGGTCCGTTACTCATTGCATCACGGAATCCTTTTTCTACGGCAGGAATATATTCTTTTGGAATTTCACCGCCCTTAACACTATTAATAAATACCAAGCCTGTTGTTTCTTTATCTTCAACCGGTCCGATTTTAATAGTTATTTCAGCAAATTTTCCTTTACCTCCTGTTTGCTTTTTGAAAGTATAGGTTGTTGTAAGTGTTTCGAGAAATTCTTCTTTATAATTAACCTGTGGTTTACCTTGATTTATCACCAGACCATATTCACGAACTAGTCTGTCGAGTATAATTTCTAGGTGAAGCTCGCCCATTCCGCTGATAAGAGTTTGTCCTGTATTTTCATCATATCTGATTGAAAAAGTAGGATCTTCCTCTTCCATTTTTGCGAGGGCTACATTAAGTTTATCGAGATCGGCTTGTGATTGAGCTTCAACGGCAACAGATATGACTGGTTCGGGAAATTGCATTCTGTCGAAGACTATAGGTTTGTTTTCATCGCAAATAGTATCCCCTGTAATTGTTTCTTTTAATCCAACCACAGCACAAATATCACCAGCCTCTACTTTATCTATTTGATTTTGCTTATTAGAGTGCATTTGGAATATTCGGGTAATTCTTTCCTTTTTGCCTGTTCTTACATTATAAATCATTTGTCCGGAAATTATGCTGCCACTATAAATTCTCAAATACACCAATTTCCCTACAAATGTATTTGCCGCTACTTTGAAACACATTGCTGAAAGAGGACTATCAACATCAGCTTTTCTTTCGATTATTTCATCAGTTTTTGGATGATGTCCTTTTACTGTACCAATATCTACCGGAGATGGCAAATATTCGCAAATTGCATCAAGCAAAGGTTGTATTCCTTTATTTCTAAAAGCAGCTCCACAAAATACCGGGACAAACTTACCCGAAATAACAAATGATCTTAAAAGATTTTTAAATTCTTCAACCGAAATGCTGCTACGGTCCTCGAAAAATCTTTCGAGCATGGCATCATCACCTTCGATAACTGCTTCGATGAGTTTTTCCCTGTATTCATAAACTTCATCTTTCATGTTATCAGGCACAGGAAGGATTTGATAATTCTGTCCTAATGAATCGTCATTATCATCCCAGATATATGCTTTCTGTTCGATCAAATCAACAACTCCCTTGAAGTTTTCTTCTTCGCCTATCGGAAGTTGCATAACTAAAGGTCTGGCGCCGAGTTTTTCTTGAATTTGTTTTACCACACCGAGAAAATCAGCACCACCTCTATCCATTTTATTTACAAAAGCAAGACGCGGCACATTATATTTGTTGGCTTGATGCCAAACTGTTTCGCTTTGAGGTTCCACACCACCAACAGCACAGAAAACAGCTACAGCACCATCCAGCACTCTTAAAGATCTTTCAACTTCGACGGTAAAATCAACATGACCTGGCGTGTCTATGATGTTTATTCTGTATCTGTTACTATTAACATCCCAATAACAACAAGTTGTAGCTGCAGCAGTGATTGTAATACCTCTTTCTTGCTCTTGAGGCATCCAATCCATTGTAGCTGTACCTTCGTGAACTTCACCGATCTTGTAATTAACACCTGTATAATAGAGTATTCGCTCAGTTGTTGTGGTTTTACCCGCATCAATGTGAGCCATAATACCTATATTCCTGATATTTACAAGATCTACAGCCATCAAAAATTAAAATTTAAAATGAGAGAATGCTTTATTAGCATCTGCCATTCTGTGGGTATCTTCTTTTTTCTTAAATGCAGCACCTTCGGAATTGTATGCGGCCAGAATTTCAGCTGCAAGCTTTTCAGCCATTGAACGTCCGCTGCGTTTGCGAGCAAATCCGATCATCCATTTGTGGCTGATAGAGATTTTTCTGTCGGCACGAATTTCGGTAGGTACCTGAAAAGTAGCACCCCCAATTCTACGACTTTTTACCTCAACTGACGGAGTAATATTGTCAAGAGCTTTTCTCCAGATTTCGAGCGGAGTTTCTTCGCTGTCTTTCAATTTTTTTGCAATAATATCCATGCAATCATAGAAAATTTTGAAAGCAGTAGATTTCTTGCCATCCCACATCATATCGTTCACAAAACGAGTAACTCTGGGATCATTATACTTTGGATCCGGTAATGTTAAACGCTTTTTTGGTTTTGATTTCCTCATTTTTAAAACTTTTTTATATTAATCATCAATTATTTTTTCTTTTTACCTTGTGCAGCCGGGGCAGCTCCTGCTGCTGATTTTTTCGGACGTTTTGCTCCATATTTGGATCTGCGTTGAGTACGTCCGTCAACGCCTGAAGTATCTAAAGCTCCGCGTACAATGTGATATCTAACACCGGGTAAATCTTTTACCCTACCACCACGAACTAAAACAATAGAGTGCTCCTGCAAGTTATGACCTTCGCCCGGAATATATACGTTAACTTCTTTTCCGTTTGTTAATCTAACTCTGGCAACTTTACGCATTGCAGAATTAGGCTTCTTCGGTGTTGTTGTATATACTTTTGTACATACTCCACGACGCTGCGGACATGAATCCAAAGCAGGTGACTTACTCTTTACAATTTTCGACTTGCGTCCCTTTCTTACTAATTGTTGTATTGTTGGCATATAATCACTAATTATTTTAAAAAATTATACTTACTTTTATCCAATCTTAAAATTTTCGGACTGCAAAGGTAGATTATTTTTTTTTATTAACAATACATGTTTTAATTTTTTTTTAATTTTTTCTCTTTTAGGCAGTTTAATAATTGTTAATAACTTGTTATTTGATTGTTAATAATTATAATTTTCAATTATACCTATTAATTAATAGTTGATTTTAATGCAATTAAATAACAAATAGCTAAAAGAAATGCATGAAAGAATTATACTCAAAAATAATGTTTTGCTAAATAAATCATTGTCATCAGATTTGAAGAAAGAGTGTTTTGAGAGCCTCTATTTACTCAGTAATAAACTTTAAGACTAGTTTTAAAGAAGTTTTATAAAAATAAAATCACCAAATCGGGATTTATAAAAAAAAATTTTTTTATTTTTCAAAAAATAAATGCGATATTAGTTATAAATTTAAACACCAAAAATGGATAACTTTATTATGCAGTTTTATCACATTTATAAACGAGTTAATATCACGTGTAGAAGAAACCAACGACATAGTAAAATCGAAAAGTAAAGCCAATGTACAGAAAGAAAAAGCAAATATTGATAATAGATGATACCCGAAAATCGACATACAAGCTTAACCGAATGTATTTATTTTTCTTTATTCACCGCACAAATATTTTGGAATACTGCCGGACCACATTGCCAAAGTTCCTCAGCTTTTTCCAGCTATTCGTGAAGCCAACTCTAAAATCCCAACTTGCAAAAGAGCTGCAATTTTTCTAAATGCAAAAAAAAACATTATCTTTGAATTTTATAATCAAATATGTATAAAAGAATAAATTACATAATTTCAGAACTTAAAGACCAATACTTAATTAATGATGATTCATTAAGGCCATGGATAATTGGTTTTAGTGGAGGGAAAGACTCAACAGCACTACTGCAGTTAGTATGGTTGGCATTAAAGAATATACCACATGAATTAAGAAAAAGAAAAATTTATGTTGTTTGTAATAACACATTAGTTGAAAACCCTGTAGTAACAGATCATGTTTCCGGCGTATTATCACAAATTCAACAAGCAGCTGTTGAGCAAGGATTGCCTATCGAAGTTCAAAAAACTATTCCAAGATTAGAAGACACATTCTGGGTAAATATAATTGGTCGTGGCTATCCAGTACCTAATAATACTTTTCGGTGGTGTACAGATAAAATGAAGATAAAACCAACTTCAAGATTTATTATTGACCAAGTGGCAGAAAATGGAGAAGCAATTATTTTGATTGGAACAAGAAGTTCCGAAAGTGCAACTAGGGCAAAATCAATAAAAAAGCATGAAATAAGAGGGAAACGATTGTCAAAACATCCACAACTTCACAACACTTATGTTTATTCTCCAATTAAAGATTTAATGCTTGAGGAAGTTTGGTATATTATTAATGCTCTGACATCCCCTTGGGGATCTGATAATTCTAAACTCTTTCAAATTTATGCAGAAGCCAGTGCTGATGATTATGAATGTCCGACAATCGTAACAGACAAAAGCCATTCCTCATGTGGACAAAGTCGTTTTGGTTGTTGGACATGCACTGTAGTCAAAGAAGATAAATCTATGGCAGCAATGGTAAGCAAAAGTTATTCATGGCTAAAACCATTATTAGATTTAAGAACGAGTATGGTGGAAGAAAGAAATAAATCCGAAAATCGTTTACCAACAAGAAGAAATGGACAGAATGCTGTAACAGATGAAGGTTTTCATCAAGGAAACTATACACAAGAATATAGAGCAAAATTATTAGAACAGGTTTTAATTGCACAAAAAGAGATTCAATCTGTAAAACCAAATTTAGAACTAATTACCTATCAAGAATTAGTTGCTATTCAAGTAATTTGGCATAGAGATTTGTGTTTTGATTATCAAGTTTCAGAAATTTACAATAGAGTTTATAATAAAGAATTTGATATGAAAAAAAATGATGAAAAAATTCAAAAGGAAATCGCATTGCTTAAAAGTGTTTGCGAGGACCAACCCTCAGATTTTGATCTAATTCAGGAACTTTTAATAATGCAAAAAAATAAAGCATTATTGAATCGCAAAAGAGGGTTAAAAGATGATATGGAAAGAGTAATTGAAAAATATCTTAAAATTGAATCTGAAAATGTATATTAAAGAGATTGAACTGAATAATTTCAGAATTTACAAAGGGAAAAATAAAATATCCTTATTACCTGAAGGTGATAAAAATATTATTGTCATTAGTGGAAAAAATGGTTACGGGAAAACCACCTTTTTAATGTCTCTTGTTTGGTGTTTGTATGGTAAACAAATGGAGAAAGTTGATGAATTATATGAGAAAGAAATAAGAGATAAAGGCAACTATACAAAATATATTTCTAATAGTTTAAATCGTAAAGCTTATGAAGAAGGAATAACTGAATTTTCTGTTTCAGTGACTTTTACAGATGTTAAGATTCCAGAAGTAACTTGTAATGAGGTTACAATAAAAAGGAGTTACAATATTGTTTCCAACTCTTCTGACAGAGTTGAAGTTTTAATAGATGGTTATCCCAACCAATTAATTGAAGATTTAACAAAAGATAACCAGAGAGGAGAAGAAATTTTTATTCGTGATTTTATTCTTCCTATTGAAATAGCAAAGTTCTTTTTCTTTGATGCAGAAAAAATAGTATCACTTGCTGAAATAAATTCAAGTAACCAACGACGTCAGTTGAGTAAGGCATATTCAGAAGTTTTAGGTATTCAAAAGTATGAAGATTTGAAAGCCAATCTTGAAGAAAAACAAGACGAATATCGTCGTCGTTCTGCTAAACCTGAAGAAAAGGAAGAGTTAAACCTACTTCATACAGAAATTGAAAATACCAAAATAAAAATTGAAGGACTTGTTAAAAATATTGAAGATTTAAAATACGAAAGAAATCAAAAAGAAAAAGATGCAGAGGATATCCAAAGAAGGCTTATCAAAGAAGGTGATAAAATGACCCTTGATGAATTAAATTCATTAAAAGATGAACAAAGTAAACTTGAACAGAAAAAGAATAAAGTTCAGGAAAGTTTAAAACAATACTTTGATATTATTCCATTTGCATTGGCAGGTGAAACACTAATGAATATTTCAGAACAATTGACAAATGAAAGAAACTTAACTGAACAAAAGTATAAGCAAGAAGATGTAAATTTAAAGATAAATCAAATAAAGCAGGAAATTGAAATACAGCGAGTTGAAGAACGACTTGTATTTGATACGAATGTTCGAAATTTTTATGAAAAACAAATAGAAAAACTTATAAAAAAATATTTCTTTTCGGATATACCTGATCTACCTGATAATTTTGAAGTTCTGCATGATTTTTCGAATTCAGAAACAAATGAGTTTAATCAACTAATAAATACTATTAAACATAGTTTTAAAGAAACTTTTTCAAGATTAAATGCGGAGTATTCCTATCTAAAAAATCAATTAGATATAATAAGTAGAAAAATTCGTGATGCGGAGAAATTGGCCGAAGATGAATATATTGCAAACTTAAGAAGCAGAAAAGATAGTTTAGACAAAAGGATTCTATCAATAAACAATGAAATTGAAACCTTAAATCAAAGAATTGGTGAACTTAATAATCATCTTAAAAGTCTAAGGCAAAGACAGGAAATATTACGTAAAAAGATTGATGAAGCAAGTGAATATTCTGAAAAGGAACAAAAAACTAAACAAATAATTAACCGTTTACAAAATTTTATTGCTTTGTTTAAAGAAGAAAAGAAAAGGTCCCTTGAAGAAAAAATACTAAAAGGGTTAAATAATTTATTACACAAAAAAGATTTTATCACAAAAGTGGAAGTTGATATAAGTTTAACCGGTGAAGATATTGATATTTCATTATACAATAGTAGAAATAAATTGATTGATAAAGGTTCTTTATCAATGGGCGAAAGACAAATGTATGCTTCTGCATTATTAAATGCACTAGTGGATGAGTCGGATATTGAATTTCCTGTTTTTATTGACAGTCCAATGCAAAAGTTTGATGAAAAGCATGCTGAAAATATTATTAAGTATTTTTATCCAAATGTTTCCAAACAAGTGGTAATATTTCCGCTGATCAATAAAGAGCTAACAGAGAAAGAATATACCGAATTGCATCCTAAAGTTTGCAAAACTTTCTTAATAAATAACATTTCTAACGAAAAATCAGAATTCATTGAGTGTCATCCATCTGAATTTTTGAAAACATACAAAACTTTGTACAATGCAGATTAACATTAAAACATCAGAGAAAAATCAGGAAGTGATTCGAAAACTGACAAATAAACTTCCACAAGGAACAAAAGAAAATGTTATTGCTAGAATAGCTTTAGGTTATTCATTACAGACAGGTAAAAAATTTTCTATAAATGATAGCAATATATACGATTCTAAAGGTAAAGAATATAAAGATCATATTCTTTTTGACGCAAAATATAGAGATTTTTATATTGCGTTAATATGTCAACATTATGGAATATACAAAACTAATGATAACATTCCTAAATACATCAAATTACATATAGACCACGGTTTAGAATTAATGGATGGAATTTTCCGTGATAATTACAACTATACTTTTTTTGATTTTTTATCAGAACATATCGAGAAAGGTACACTCTCATTGACAGACCTAGATGTTTCGTTAGATGCAGTTAAAAACAATCAACAACACATTGATAAGTCTTATTATTCTAATCCTATTAAAATTGAAATCGGTTCACGTATTGAAGATGGAGAACCTATTTATCTTAATCTGAATAATACAGGAATATATAATAACTGTCATATCGCTGTCGCTGGAAATTCAGGGACAGGTAAAACACAGTTTGCACTTGAGTTCTTATCACAAATAAATGAACAGTCTAATGGGCATGTTAATTTTATTTATCTTGATTTTAAAGGCTTGAAAAAAGATGACATAAAAGAGCTTGAACATTTTTTTATTAATACTAAAACAGATTATATTGACGTCCCTCAAACACCTTTTCCTGTAAATCCATTAACATTTATTGACAATGTAAATGAAGTCAATAGAAATATGGGGATTGATAAGTTCGTTGATATTATATGCAAATATTCAAATCTCGGTATTAAACAAAAAGGGAAACTTCGTGAGGCTGCTTTAGAAGCATTTATTGAGCAAAGTGGCGGTACATATCCATCAATCAGACAAATAAATGAACATTTACAAAGTATTGTCGGAGACAAAAAAGACACTTTAACTGAAATTATGGACGAATTAAGTCGCTACAAAATATTCATTGACGACCCCAAAAATGAATCAGATTTCTTTGCAAAAAATCTTTATTTGTCTTTATCAGGCGACTTGTCAAATTCTGTTAGATTTACGTCCTTGTTCCTAATAATCAATTATATATACAATATTTTCATGAATATGGACAACAGTCCTGTTGAAGATAACATAAAAGCAATGCGATATGTTATTTTAATTGATGAAGCACATGTAATTTTCAAAGAGAAAAAATATCAAAGTATTCTTGAAAAAATGTTACGCGAAATTCGTTCAAAAGGTGTTTCAGTAGTGTTGCTTTCGCAAGGAATTGAAGAATACAATCAACCCGATTTTGACTTTTCAACCATGTGCGAAATAGCATTTTTACTTGACATCAAAGATAAGAATTTAAAAGTCATAGAAAAATTCTTAGGTTTATCTGGTAACCATAGTAAAAACATTGCTCGAAGCATGGAGAAAATTGAAAAGGGACAAGCAATTTCAAATATTAAAGAATTTGAAGTGGCAAAATTATTTAAAGTTAAACAATATTGGGAAAGAAAAAGTAAAGTAGGATAAAAAAATGTGAAAAAGTTATTTTGTGAAAATTGCTTTAATAGTGCCAAAGCTAAACAAACCATACAACAGTCAAACGATTTCTCTAAGCAATTCAATGATTTATCGAAATGAATTAGCAAATCCTTTAACTACACGAGTAATCAAACTTAAGGAAAATTGTTTAAAAAAAATTGTCGGACATTCATAGAAATAAAAAGACCATTCTCAATCAGACAAAAAATACAAAAACAAACAATTTATTTCCCTAAATCCAATATAGTCAATCGCTTACAAGGTAGTATACAAAACACCTACTTCCAACACATAAAGTAAAGTAGTTCCATAAATTCCATATTTAAAAAAGTAGAATAAATTTACAATTGCGGTCATTTTAAAAAATCACATGTTTAAAGCCGATATTTTACAATTTTCTAATACAAAGAAGGACCCAAAGCCGATTATTTCATTCCATTTCTGAAACTTAATGTAGGTTTGAAGTGAAATTTTTTAGATAATTTACAATCTTAATTTTTTGAAGTTTTCTTTCATGATTTGAATATCATTGATCCAGGATTCTATATCTTCTTCGTGTTCGAGTTCTTCATTTAGTATTGTAACAGCCATTTGATATGTAGCATGATCTTTACCGTTGGTAAAATCGGCAATTTGCTGGTAGCGTTTGATGGCACATCTTTCGCCGCGAAGATTTTGTTCGAGAATAACTTCTACGTAAGGATCTGTCGGATCTTCATAATCACATTTTGAAAATGATGCCCATAGGTTTGGATTTGTAAGCGGAATACCACCTAACTGAATAATTCTATCAACAACTAATACGGCATGGTTTAGTTCTTGAGTAGCGTGTAATAATAATTCCGGTTCTATTTCGCTACGCATAGGACCTTCCATTAGACGTGCTCCAATCCAATATTGATAATAAGCCAACCATTCTTCGGCAAGTGCTTCATTCAACATCCGGATCAACTGATCCACATCAAGATTCGAAATTTTAACTGCTTGTTTTCCCATAATAATCTATTATTTGATTTTACACAAATATACAGATTATTTAGGTTTTAAAAGAAAATAATTGAAAAAAATTCGTAATAAAAATGTTTGCTAATTTTAGTAATTTCTACGACTTCTAAAATTTCTGTTTCCTGAATTTCTTTCGTGAGAGTCCTTTTTTTCGTGAGCTTCATTAACAACCAAAGTTCTGCCTTCAAGTTCTGCTCCGTTTAATTCGGAGATAGCTCTTTTTGCTTCATCATCGTTTTTCATTTCAACAAAACCGTAACCTTTACTGCGTCCGGTTGCTCTGTCTGTAATAATTTTTGCTGAATTTACTTCTCCATACTCTTCGAAGAAACTGATCAAATCGCTTTCCTTAACAGAATAAGGTAAGCTTCCAATAAAAATGTTCATTCTAAAACTAAATTAAACAATTAAACAAAATAAATTAAATAATACTATACAAAGGTAATCTTTAAATTAACATACATTGATATTTTTGATAAAATATTTGTTATAAAATAACTAATTTATCTTAAATAATATATTATTGAGCCAAACCCTACTTATTTATATTCCAAACGTTTGTTTTCTAATAACGTTAAATATTAGTTTCAGGATTCCACAACAATTCTTTAAAATTTACAATTCTATCATTTTCAACCTCAACACCTTCCGATTTTAATAAATCTGCCATTACATTTGAAGCCCCGAAATATTTTTTGCCTGTGAGAAATCCATTTCTGTTAACCACTCTATGAGCCGGAACAAAAGGAATTGCCGAAAAAGATTTATTCAAAGCCCAGCCTACCATTTTTGCAGCACCGGGAGTACCAATTGCCGAAGCAATTAAACCATATGTTGTTACTTTTCCGTAAGGAATCCTTCGAGCAATTTCATAAACTCTTTCAAAAAAATCCTCATTTTCATCAGGTCTACTCTTCTTCATACTCAGGTTCAATTATTTCCACATTATACGGCAATCTGAATTTTAAATATTTAATGATTCTGTTTTCCTTATTCCACAAAGATTCGTAATGTGTTTTTATTGCAAGTAATCCCTGATAATATGATGAGTTGTATAAATCATCAGTATTAACTAACAATTCAAGATTATTGGCTTGTATTATGCGGAGTGTGTATTTGTAAAGAGTGTCATCATCGGTTTTTAGATTTATTATTCCGTTGTTCTTTAAAAATTTCTGATATTTTGATAAGAAAACAGAAGAGGTGAGTCTTTTTTTAATTCTTTTTTTTGGCCCCAGTTGCGGATCGGGAAATGTGAGCCAAATTTCGGAAATTTCGTCTTTTCCAAAACAAAGAGGAGTAAACTCTACTCTTGTTCTTAAGAAGGCAATGTTTTTTAATCCCATTTTCAACGACTCCGAAGCTCCTTTCCACATACGAGCTCCTTTAATATCAACACCTATGCAATTTTTTTCAGGAAACATAGTAGCAATATTAACAGAATATTCTCCTTTTCCGCAACCTAATTCAAGGATGATCGGATTAGAATTTTTAAAAAACTCGCTATGCCACTTTGCTTTGAGCTCAAAGTCCGAAAAATTATTATAATATAGTTGTGGTTCGAAAAAGTGAGGAAAAGTTTTATTCTGTTCAAACTTTTGAAGTTTACGTTTTGCTGACATCAATCTAACTGTTTAATTTTTTCAACTCTTAATCCCATTTTTTTTATCCCCATAAGATCGTCAATTCTCATAGCTTGTTGATACTCGACAATGTATTTTCCGGGAATGGCAAATCTGATTCCTTTTTTCCACAGCAAGTCAAAGTCGTAAATATCTCCAAGACCGCTTCCCAGCCATCTACCCTTATTATCCGACAATATTATTTCGACAGTATCGAGAGCCGTACGTCCGTTTGGAGCCGATGATTTAACAAATAACCAAAGGTTATTGTACGGGTAATCCTGTGTATGCCGCACAGTAATAAAAATATTGTAAAATCCTACAGTATCATCAACTTCAAATTCAAATTTCAATTTATCATTCAAACTCCAGGATTCATTTTCAATTTTTTTGTATTCGTCATAAAGCAAATTGTTGTTGCAGGAGATCATTCCCAACAATGTAACAATCATAATTGCAAGAATATGAATTTTTGTTTTCATCCGAATAAAATTTTATTTCAAAGTACAGATGGAACTTACACCTCTCAATTTCATTGCTTTTCTATAATGTCTCGAAAATTTATTCATCTGCATTTGAGTTAAACATACTTTAATATTTGAGTTTCATGAAATCAATTTTAATTTTCCGGATTATTTTTTTTCTTTTTTATCTTTTTTTTCTTTTTACCTGAATTTTGAGTCTCCTGAAAACGAGTCAGACTATCCTGATTAAGGTCTGCTGATTGTTTTAGACTGAATTTACCTGTATTTTTTTCTTCTTCGAATACATTATCGGGATAAATTCCTTTAGCATTGAGTTCGATAATTTCTTTTACTTTTTGAATTTCTAGAGCTCTTATAACCGTAACTTCGTTAATTTTTGTTTCGAAATACATTAAGCCTTTGAATATGTCGTTTTTAGTATGGTAAGCATCCCCTGTTTTAGTTTTAATAAGGGAAACGTTGTCGGGGAAATTTTTTCTTTCGTGTAAATAAACTCCAAGTTCGTAATTAAGACAGCATTTTAACTTACTGCATTGACCGGCGAGTTTTTGAGGATTTAAGGACAATTCCTGCAATCGTGCCGAGTTTGTTGAAACAGAAACAAAGTCGGTCATCCAGGTGGTGCAACAAAGTTCGCGACCGCAAGGACCTATTCCGCCAATTCGTCCGGCTTCCTGTCTTGCTCCGATTTGTTTCATTTCTACACGTATGCGGAATTCCTCAGCCATTCGTTTTATAAGTTCTCTGAAATCAACTCTTTCATCTGCTATATAATAAAAGATAGCTTTAGTTTTATCTCCCTGAAACTCAACATCTCCAATCTTCATATTAAGATTAAGCTGGCGTGCTAATTCACGAGTACGCAACATTGTGGGAATTTCAAGGCTAATTGCTTCTTTCCATTTTTGAATATCTGTTGGTCTTGCTTTGCGATAAATTTTCTTAAAAGTTGGTTCTTTCATTTTATACTTATGCATTTGCATGCGAGCAATGCGACCAACAGCACTAACAATACCTATGTCATGTCCTGGAGTTGCTTCCACAGCAACAACATCTCCAACTTTTAATTCTAAATTATTATTATTTTCGTAAATAGCCTTGCGGGTATTTTTAAACCTCACTTCAACAAAGGTATTATCTTTAAGTGGATCATTTATATTTCCGATCCAATCATAAACGTTAAGTTTGCAACTGCATCTACGAATATCTACTGATGAATTACAATCCACATCTTCCGGGCGACAACCTCTCTCAAAATCTCTTACTGTTATATTTTTTTCTTCCATTGTTTTCTATTTGAGCACTTTCATTATTAAAAAAAACATATCGGTATATATGATTTTTTCGTTTCCGTTTCGTTCAATATGATAACTTGAATCATTTATTATCTTGACTAAACTCTCAATATTTTCAGGTTTTATAAAGGCAGAAAATTTTTCAACAAACTCTTTTTCTTCTGAAGTGAGATAAACAATGTCAAAATTTCTGAAGTTGTAAACAAAACTTTCTCTTAGAAGAACTGTACAATAATAAAGGAAGTTTTTTTGTTTTTCCTTATTGATTTTAGTCATTGTATCTACCCACGAAAAGCCTTCGCTGATGTTCTTCTTATATGCCAATCTCATCAAAGCGATAAACTGTTGCAAATTAAATTTATTGTCTTCACTTGTTTGAATTTGTTCTTTAGCTTCAATAAGGCTCCCGTTAGAAATTTTGACAATGTCTGCTGCTTCGAGTAATGAAATATTATATTTTTCAATCAAATGTTTTTTTAGTGATTCATCATCAATACCCAATACTTTTACAGGTTGGGTTCGGGAATATATAGTCGGCAAAATATCTTCGCGACTATCGGAGACCATCAGAAAAACAGTATTATGAGGCGGTTCTTCAAGCGTTTTGAGAATCTTGTTTGCACATTGCTGGTTCATTTTCTCCGGCAACCAGATCATCATTATCTTATAATCTGATTCAAAGCTTTTAAAATTCAACTTGTTAATTATCTCAGTGGATTCATCAACAAAAATATTTGCTTGTTTGGATTTATTTTTATCGGAAACAAGCAAATTTGTCCAATCATTATACGAAAAATATGGGTCATTTAACATTATTTGTCTCCATTCGTTTATGAACGAATCGCTAATGCTCTTTTTACCTGTTATCGTTACAACGGGAAATACAAAATGGAAATCGGGATGAATGAGTTTTTCGTATTTATGGCATGATGGACAAACTCCGCAACTATCATTTTCCTGTTTGTTCTGACAGGATAAAAACTGGGCAAAAGCCCATGCAAGAGCTTTTTTCCCTACTCCCGGAATTCCATAAAACAGATATGCATGGCTAATCCTGTTGGAATAATAGCTCTTTATTAAATTATTCTTAATATCTTCTTGCCCTATTATATCTTTAAATCTCATTAGACAATATTTCCAATCTGCAAAATTACAAAAACATTTGGTTTTATTTATATTAAATCCCAATGTTTTAGATTTTTAAACAAAAAGCTTTACTTTGCCAATTATTTAAAAAAATTTTTAAAAGGATGAACTGTCCGTTATGCAATAATAAAGCAGTTTTTTTTCTAAGTGTAAATTTAATTGGGTTTTGGAAATGCGAAAATTGCGGACTTATTTATAAAGAGCCGCATTCAAGATTAAATCGCGATATAGAAAAGAAGAGATACTTGTTTCATCAAAATTCAATCGCAGATCGGGGGTATATTGATTTTTTGAATCAACTGATTATCCCGCTATTGAATTTTGTTCGGACTGAAGATTCAGGTCTTGATTTTGGATGCGGACACACTCCGGTTTTAAGCGAAATTTTGAAAATCAATTCTTATAATTGCGATGTTTACGACCCTTTTTTCTTTCCGAATGCGGATTTCTCAAAAAAATATGATTTTATCGTTTCCACAGAGGCATTTGAGCACTTCTTTTATCCGGAAAAGGAACTCAGGCTCATAAGCTCTATACTAAAACCAAACGATATTTTAGGTATCATGACGGAACTTTACGACCAAATATCCGATTTCCACAACTGGTATTATCATAAAGACCCTACCCATGTATGCTTTTTCGGTAATAAAAGCATGAAATTTATTTGCAAAAAATACGGATATATAATAGAATATTGTGATAATAAGAGAGTTATTATTCTCAGAAAAACGAATTGAACTTTACAAAGGAAAAGTTTTTATTAAATTTTAAAAAAAGAATAATATTTTATTAAAATTTAGTGTTTAATAAATGCTTAAATATTTTAGTAGGAATAAATTTTCAATGGATTATTTTTGCAAAAAATAATATGATAGGGAAACGAATATTTTTGATAGTAATTGTTTTGTCGGGATTTATCAATAATCTTGAAGCTTTGCCCGTTAGAGTTTACGGAAATGCTCAAGAATATAAATCATCAACTTTAATTTTTAATAAATATTCCGACAGGATAACTTACTTAAGAGAAAAGGTTTTCGAACTTAATATTGACGAAGAAGGTAATTTTGATACAACTTTCGATATTGATGAAATAACTTATGTTTTTTCGGAATTTGGTGTTTATTTTGCATATTTTTATGCAGAACCCGGTTATGAATATGAATTAGTTTTACCACCTTACGAAGAAAAAGAACTTGCAGATTTATTCAATCCGTTTTTCAGTCCGCAAGAGACACATCTCGGTATCAAAAATATGAAAGAAACCGATCTCAACTACCTCATCATGGATTTTGATTATTATTATTTCCGATACCTCGAAATGAATTATTTAGATGTTTATGCTCAGGGTATAAAATCAGATGTTGACACTTTTATAACCGAATTAAACAAAAGATACAAAATCTATGACAACAAATATTTTCAGGATTATCGTAAATATAGAATTGCAGCTTTAAAAAATATAGCAACACAAAAGCAACTTGAAGATGTATTGGTTTTTGCAAATTATTCTAAAAGTCCCGTATTATATGATAATCCGGCATACATGGATTTATTCAATAATATTTTTTATAATTTTTTCGATAAAATTTTGACCTCTAAGGACGGCGGAATATTATATGCAATTATTCACTACGGGCATAGCATCACCAGGTTGAAAAAATTCTTAAATGCAAAATATTATTATTTACGCAATACTCAATTTCAGGAACTTGTTATTTTAAAAGGGCTAAATGACGCTTTCTCGAATAAAGATCTGGCATGGCTGCCATTACTTTTAACTCTAGACTCTTTGTTCTTATCAACAGAATATCCTATACACCAAAGAATTGCACAAAACATTGCCGACAACACATTAAGTATGGCTAAAGGAACTATTGCTCCACCATTTGAACTTACAGATACGTCAGGCAATACAGTGAAACTTAGTGATTACCGTGGAAATTATGTTTATCTGTGTTTTGCCAATACTCAGTCATACACTTGTCAAACGGAATTCTTGATGATGAAAAAAATATATGAAAAATATAAAGGACTTTGCATTTTTGTTACAATATTAACTGATGAAGACAGAAAAAAAGCCCTTGATTTCATTTACAAAAATCAGTTAACATGGGATTTCTTATTTACAGAAATAAATTCCTCAACAATATCAACCTATAAGGTAACTTCGTTTCCCACATGTTTTTTAATAGATCCTGTCGGCACTCTTGTTTTGTCTCCGGCAACACTCCCTTCAGAAAATATTGAGAATTATTTATTTAAAATATTTCAACCTAAAACTAAAAATTAATAGTTTTTAAAATTCTTAAATCATTATAGGTATAAATTAAAGATTTTCATGTATAAATAAAAATTTTTCGCGTTTAAATTCTCCGAAGGAATAAATTTTTTGCGTATTTTTGCAATGTATGAAAAAGAACAAAGAAATAAACAAGCCCCTAAAAATAGAGTTTGGGGTAACAGGCTCAAACGAAAATGAGAATCTAAAGTTGGTGTTATACAATGATGATATTAACACCTTTGACTATGTCATGTCCTGCTTGATTGAGGTTTGTGATCACAATATAATTCAAGCAGAACAATGTGCCATGATAACACATTACAAAGGCAAATGCGACATAAAAAAAGGTTCGTATTCCAAACTGCAAGTAATGAAGGAACAACTAATCGAAAAAGGATTAAGAGTATCAATTGAATAAACCGCTTTATTAGCGGTTTTTTTATTATGAGATAAAAATACATTTTTACGTTCCAAAAACAAACATTGCCAATACACAAATTTTATTTTTATTTGCAATAAAAAAAATATGACTAAACTTGAGGAATATTTTAACAGATTCAGAGCAAACACCATAGGATATAATTTAAAACACAAAACTGTTTACGGAGAAAAACCACTAGTTTATGCCGACTGGATTGCAAGCGGAAGATTATATGCTCCGATTGAAAAAAAACTTTCCGAACATATAGGCCAATTCGTTGCCAATACCCACACAGAATCCAGCACCACCGGAACTCTTATGACCGAGGCATATCATACTGCCCGAAAAATTATAAAAAAACATGTTAATGCAAACGAAAGTGATGTACTTCTTACTCCCGGCTTCGGAATGACTGCTGCTATTGTTAAACTTCAAAGAATAATAGGCTTGAAAGTTTGTGGTAAAATTAGCGGCAGAGATTGTCTGGACAAATCAGAAAGACCGGTTGTTTTTATTACTCACATGGAACATCATTCTAATCACACATCGTGGTATGAAACAATTGCCGATGTTGAAATAATAAAACCGGATAAAAATTTATTGGTTGATCCCGAAAACTTGAGAGAAACAATACAAAAATACAAAAATCGTAAAATAAAAATAGGATCTTTCACCGCGTGCTCAAATGTTACGGGAATACATACTCCATATTATGAATTGGCAAAAATAATGCATCAATACGGAGGGGTATGCTTTGTTGATTTTGCTGCAAATGCCCCCTACGAAACCATAAACATGCATCCCGAAGATCCCGAAATGGCTCTGGACGCTATCTTTTTCTCTCCCCATAAATTTTTAGGAGGTCCCGGCAGTTCCGGAGTTTTAATATTTAATAAAAAACTTTACAACAGCAAAAGTCCCGACCAACCAGGAGGCGGCACTGTTGAATGGACCAACCCCTGGGGCGAATATGAATATCATAAAGATATAGAAGCTCGCGAAGACGGAGGAACTCCCGGATTTATGCAAGCAATACGAACGGCTCTGTGCATATTACTCAAAGAAGAAATGAATCCTCAATTAATCATGCAAAGAGAAATAGAACTTCTCGAAATTGCTTTTTCAGGACTGGAGAAAATACCTAATCTTGTAATTCTAGCCGGAGAAACAAAACAGAGACTTGGAGCAATATCCTTCTATATCAACAACCTACATTATAATTTGTGTGTAAAACTTTTAAGCGACATGTATGGTATTCAGGTGAGAGGCGGCTGTGCCTGTGCAGGAACATACGGACATTACTTACTTGATGTTACACACGAAAAATCACATCTTATAACATCAAAAATTAACGAAGGCGATCTTTCGGAAAAACCCGGTTGGGTAAGACTTTCACTTCATCCTACCATGACTGATTCAGAACTCAATTATATCATTGATGCGCTTAAAGATATAGCAGAAAACCACAAAATTTATTCTAAAGACTACATCTACGACAAACATAAAAATGAATTTTACCATAAAAACAACATTCAATATCACAAAGAATTTGTTAATAATATTTTTTCGAGAGAAACGTTTTAATGAAAATTCTTAATTTCTTGAAAAAAAACTACAAGATATTCCATAAAATTATTCTTTTTATCACAGGATTATTCTTTGCAGCGAATAGTGCGTATTCTCAATTTTTTGTTTTGAATGACAGGGTTATTGTTTCGGGATATGTTTTTGAAGAAAACACAGGTAAACCTTTGCCTTACGTAAATATTTACGTAAAAAAATCTCGCTCCGGGACAATTACCGACACTTCAGGACATTTTATATTAAGTGCACAAATGAAAGATACAATAGTCTTTTCAATTATTGGATACGACAGAAATTATCTTATAATAAACGATTCAGCAAAAGACAATACCAAACCGATAATTTTATTTTTAAATACGAAAATTTATGAATTAAAATCGGTTGATATTGTTGCACTTAAAAAGTATAAACAACTCGAATACGAAATTCTTAATATGAAATTGAAAGACGATGATTACGTTTATGCACAAAAAAACTTCCCAATTAAGCCCAAAGACATTTCCTATTATTCACGGTCCGGGAATTCGATGTTCGGTATTGTTGTGAGTCCAATTACAGCACTCTATGATATGTTTTCCAAAGAAGGACGCGAAAAACAAAAACTTATCGAGATACAAAAAAATGATAACCTTTTCGAACTAATCGAAAGCAAAATCTCGTGCAAAAAATTGGCTGATATACTCGAAATGTCAAGAGAGGATTTTAATAATTTTATTGATTGGAATAATTTTAATTATGATTTCATCAAATCTCTCAACGGTTACGAACTAGTTAACTTACTAAAACACCGAAAATATTCCTATCAAAATTCAATTAACAAAAATTAAACTTACTAAAGAGTTTTCTGTTCTCAATAATCAAAAATTTATAACTTTGCAAAAATCAAAAAATTCTAGCCATGTATATCATTAAATCAGAAAGCAGAGATGCATACTTTAATCTGGCAATGGAGGAATATTTGTTGAAAAACTCCGATGAAGAGTTTTTCTTAACAGCAATAAACGGACCTTCAGTATTATTAGGAGTAAATCAAAATGCTTATGATGAAATCAATGCTTTGTATGTTAAACAAAATGGATTAAAAGTTGTAAGGAGAATTACCGGTGGCGGAACTGTTTTTCAGGATGAAGGCATATTAAACTTCTCTTTTATATATAAAAATGATGGCTCTGATTTATTGGATTTTTCTTATGTTGCATCATTTATCGCTGATTTTCTTAAAGAGAAACTAGGAATTGATGCAAAATGTGAGGGTAGAAATGATATTTGCATAAACGGTAAAAAATTTAGCGGACAAGCTCGATATTTTCATGAAGACAGGATTTTACATCATGGGACGATTCTTATTTCCACAAATAAAAAATCATTGGTAAATGCATTAAAATTCTCGGATGAAAAAAATTATTTAAGGAGTATTATTCCAACAAATGAAGTAATTACAAATATTAATGAAGTACTTACTAACAAAATAAAAACAGAAGATTTCTGGGCTCTATTAATAAATTATTTCCAATCGAAATTCCCGAACAATAAGTTTTATCAACTTAGTTCGAATGAAATTGAAAAAATTAAAGAACTTGTTAAAACAAAGTATTCAACTTTTGAATGGAATTACGGTACAAGGCCTGATTTTAATTATTATTCTGCTTTGGAATGTTTTAGCGGAAGTATAGAAATGTTCATAAAACTTTCACCCGATTCAATAATCGAGGATATCCGATTTTTTGGTGATTTCTTTTCGATGAAGGATGTAAAAGAGATTGAAAATGCACTAAAAAACATTAAATTATCAAAAAAAGAAATTATGAAAGTTTTAGACAATTTTGATTTTGATAAATATTTTTACGCCATCGAAAAAGAAAATTTTGTAAATTGCATTATAAATCTTAAATCAAACTGATTATGAAAATTACAAATTTAATATTGATATTAATTATCGCGACTTTAATTATTCTTGGATATTCTTGCAAAGAAAAAGATCCGCAAAACAATCCTCCTACTAATGAGCAGGTGCTAAAAGCCGTTCAGGATTATAGCATTGCAAGTAAACTGTTCAGTGATGCATTTAGCGAATCCGATAAAGCAGCAAAAAATTCGGATGATCAAATTGACAATCACAATCAAGGACAAAAAGAGGGTTATCCAATTATTACAATAACACCTTTTGATGCTGTTACATGGCCAAAAAACATAACTGTTGACTACGGTAATACAAATTATCTTTGCCAAGACGGGCGCTACAGAAGAGGTAAAATCTTAATCGGAACAACAGGTTTTTATCGTCAGGCCGGAACAGTCATAACAGTAACTTTCGACAACTATTACCAGAATGACCATAAAGTAGAAGGTACTCAGGTTATAACAAACAACGGAAGAGGAGAAGACGGATTTTTAAGCTATACTGTTAACATAAACCAAGGAAGAATTACCACTCCCGAAGATAAAGTTATCATATTCAACGAAAGTACAGTTAGAAAATGGATTGAAGGAGAAGAAACTTTACTTCAACATTGTGATGATGTATATGAAATAATTGGAAGCCAAAGCGGAATAAGTTCAAACCAAATCACATATACATTAACCGTTATTGAAGCTTTAAACGTGCAGGTTTGCTGTAAATGGATAAGAGGAGGAATTTTGAATCTCGACATCGAAAGTTTACCTACAATAAGCGTAAACTATGGCGATAACACTTGTGATGCAACTGCCACCGTTACAATCAACGGAACAGAAAATCCAATCATAATGCAGTAAAATTAAACATCTTTATAATATAATAATACTTTACTTAAACAATATATACTCCAATGGGTAGTTTAAAACATTAACAACTCACTGGAGTTTATTTTTGTAAATTATTCGTGTTTTTACCATAGAATAAATTTTTTATTTTTGTCGAAATTATAATCAGGAATGAAAAAAAATACAATTATTTCAATATTAGTGATTTTAGGGATTTTGGTAATTGATCAGATATTGAAAATCTGGGTAAAGACCACATTCACATATGGTCAGGAATTGAATCTTATAGGAGAACGAATAAAGTTATTATTTGTCGAAAACAACGGAATGGCTTTTGGCATGGAGATTCCCGGACAATGGGGAAAAATCAGCTTATCCTTGTTTAGAATTTTTGCAATAACAATACTTATTCATTATTTAATAAAAATCATACGCAACGGAGAAAGTACCATTTTTGTAGTATGCATTTCTATGATAATAGCTGGTGCCACAGGAAATTTAATTGACAGTTTATTTTACGGAATGATATTCTCGGAAAGTACAGCTTTTGAGGTTGCAAAAATATTTCCTGCCGAAGGAGGTTATGCCCCATTTCTGCATGGAAAGGTTGTTGATATGTTTTATTGTCCCATAATAAAAGATTCTGCAGGAGAAACTTTATTTTTCAAACCAATTTTTAATGTAGCTGATTCTTCAATTACTGTTTCAGTATTTTTAATGATTATTTTTTACAAAAAAATATTTTACAAGAAAAAAGAAACTTCCAGTTCAAAAGATCAAGAAAATTTGGACACAGCACCCGAGCAAAACGAAATTTCATAATTATAATATTGACACGAATACCAAAAATCTGTCAAAAAACAGATTAAGCGGCATTGTTTTTCTTTTAACAACAAAAAAAATATTGTAGTTTTGCTGCGAAAAAAAAATTGAAGTTATGATACTATTATCTGCAACACAAGAAGCCGGTGTAAGTTTACCTTTATGGTCAATAACACCTTTTGTTTTGATGCTAGCAATGATTGCTGTCGGGCCTATATTATTTCACCATTGGTGGGAAGAAAATAAAAACAAATTAATTATTTCTTTAGCCTTAGGAATACCCACAGCAATATATTTGATTAGTAATGAGATGTCGCATGCTCTGATACATCAGATTTTGTTTGATTATGTTCCGTTTATCATTTTATTGGGATCTTTATTTGTTATCACAGGAGGTATTCATCTCAAAGGTGATATACAAGCTAAACCATGGATAAACACATTGTTTTTAATGATTGGTTCTGTTCTGGCATCATTCATGGGAACAACCGGTGCTGCAATGTTACTTATCAGACCAGTAATAAAGACTAATTCTCAAAGAAAATATAAAGTACATACAATTTTGTTTTTTATTGCGGCAGTTGCAAATTGCGGAGGGCTTTTAACCCCACTAGGAGATCCTCCTTTATTTTTACTTTATTTAAGAGGTGCAGGTTTTAGCTGGTTTTTCCACATGTTGCCTGAATGGATGTTTGTTAATGGTATGTTATGGATTATTTATTTTATTTTCGATTCATATTTTCATAAGAAAGAACCCACAGAAAATCTTCAAATGGATAGAACTAATGTTGAACCAATAAGTCTAAAGGGTAACATAAATTTCATTTTCCTTTTGGGAGTCGTTCTTTCTGTTGCATTCTTAAACGAACAATACATTCCTGCCATTAAAGAAAATCATAATTTAGCATTCATCAGAGAAATAGCTTTATTAACTTTAGGTGGCTTATCATTACTCTTTACTTCAAAGAAAACTCGTGAAGACAATAAGTTTACATGGGCTCCGATTACCGAAGTTGCATTTCTGTTTTTAGGTATTTTTATTACTATGGTTCCTGCTTTAAATTATTTGTCGGTACATGCCGCAGATTTTGGTGTAGAAACCCCTGCACAGTTTTATTATGCTACAGGAGCTTTGAGTTCATTCCTGGATAATGCACCAACTGCTGTGTCTTTCCATCAAATGGCTTGTGGTCTTGATTCGTTCCACGATTGTGTTTATGTTGCAGGAATTGATGAAATGGTATTAACTGCAATCTCCTTGGGAGCTGTTTTCTTTGGTTCAATGACCTACATCGGTAATGGTCCAAACTTTATGGTTAAAGCTATTGCAGAAGAAAACAAAATAAATATGCCAAGTTTCTTCGGTTATATGATTAAGTTCTCGTTGATTATTTTATTACCATTATTTATAATTACTCAATTGCTTTTCATACACTAATTATTATATCATAAAATAACAATATAAAGCTACCTTAAAATGGTAGCTTTTTTTTGAGTAAAAACTTTATTATATCTTTTTTATAGCAATTTTCACCATATCCCTTAAAGAAGGATAAGTTCTTTCGAGAAACAAATGAATAAAATCAAAACTCAGCCATCCTATTTCGGTTATATCCTCTTCTGTCTGAGGTTTCAATGTGTGTTTTCCGGAATAATCCATTAAAAACCAATGATTTTTTTTGAGAAAATATTTATAATTATAAAAATATATGTGATAAGTTTCAGGAAGTTTATCTAAAACTTTAATTTCATTTTCAAAAATTCCGCATTCCTCACAGACTTCGCGTATGGCAGTAACTTCGGGAGTTTCGTTAGCTTCGATTTTTCCTTTTGGCAAGTCATAAAATCCCAACCTTTTAATAAACAAAAACTCTCCGGAACTATTGATTACAAAACCTCCGGCAGCTTCTACAAAATGAAAAATTTCAAAAAAATAATCGGGGATTTCTGTTATTGTGTTTCCATAAATATTAAGGTTAGTGGATTTTTCAAATTCTAAAAACTCTTTTAGCGAAATTTTAATTTCAACTTCATTTAAAAAATGTATTTTTGTAAAACCAAAATCAGAAGTTGGATGTTCTGAGAAGAGAATAATTTTATTATTGTAATAAATTTTAATCATAGCATTATGGATAATACAGCAAAACAAATCGCCGAAAAACTTTTACAAATTAAAGCAATTAAATTAGAACCTACAAACCATTTTACTTGGGCATCGGGCTGGTTTTCTCCAATTTATTGCGATAATCGAAAAACCTTATCATATCCCGAAGTTAGAACTTTTATCAAGGATTCTTTTGTAAAGGTGATAAAAGAAAATTTTAAAGATTTTGATGTTATTGCCGGAGTTGCTACGGGTGCAATTGCTCAAGGTGCTCTGGTTGCCGATGCTCTTAAAAAACCATTTGTTTATATACGTTCGCAAGCTAAAGACCATGGACTTGGCAATCAAATAGAAGGGAAACTTGATGCAGGACAAAAAGTTCTGATTATCGAAGACCTGATTTCTACGGGAGGAAGTAGTTTGAGTGCAGCAGAAGCTGTTCGTAATGCCGGTTGCGAAGTTGTAGGAATGGTAGCAATATTTACATATAATTTTCAAAAATCTGTTGATGCTTTTAATGAAGCCAATGTTAAGCTCATTACTCTGAGTAATTACAATATTTTAATAGAACAAGCTCTGGAAACAGGGTATATTACTAATGACGAGGTTGAATTATTAAATCAATGGAGAATTGCTCCAGACAAATGGAAAAAGGAATAAACCATGAAAGAACTCGAAATTATTAGTAAAGTTGTAAAAATTCAAAATTCCGACGAAAAAATTTTTAAATTTTATTCGGATTTCAGAAATCTTTCTGCGATAATTCCCCCTGAAGTGAGCAACTGGGAAGCCGATGAAAACTCATGCAGCTTTGATGCCAAAGGACAAAAAGTAGAAATACTGATAGAATCTCGCGAACCTAACAAAACTATAAAATATTGCTCGGGAACTTCTTCACCTATAAAATTTAATATGTGGATACAACTACAGCAGATATCAGCTTATGAAACAGCGGCAAGAATAGTAATTCGTGCCGAGCTAAATTTCTTAATGCGAAATGCACTGAAAACTCCCCTTAAAAATGCTCTCGACCAACTGGCCGATATAATGAAAGTAACGCCTTATGTCTGAGATTGAAATTCACGAAAAATATATCAGACGCTGTATCGAACTTGCAAAAAGCGGATTAGGATCGGTATCTCCAAATCCTATGGTTGGAGCAGTAATTGTTAATGACGGTAAAATTATTGGCGAAGGATTTCATCGCAAATACGGAGGAGCACATGCCGAAGTTAATGCAGTAAATTCAGTAAAAGATAAAACGTTATTAAAGAACTCCAAAATTTATGTTTCTTTAGAGCCTTGTGCTCATGTCGGAAAAACTCCTGCCTGTACCGACTTAATCTTAAAGGAACAAATCCCAGAAATATATGTTGGCAGTGTTGACCCTTTTGAACTCGTTCAAGGAAAGGGGATTAGAATTTTATCAAATGCAGGAAGAAAAGTTGTAGCTGGAATCTTAGAAAAAGAATGCATAAGCTTGAATAAAAGATTTTACACTTTCCACCAAAAAAAACGACCATACATAATTCTTAAATGGGCTCAAACACTTGACGGATATATTGATTCAGACAGAAAAAATAAAAAAGCTCCAAACTGGATAACGAATGAATTTTGTAAAACTTTAGTTCATAAGTGGCGTACAGAAGAAGACGCATTTCTCGTGGGCACAAACACTGTAATACAAGATAATCCACAACTAACAGCAAGAAGCTGGTATGGGAGAAATCCTGTTAGAATTACTGTAGATAAAAATTGTTTACTTGATTTAAAAGAATATAAAATCTTCGACACTTCAGCAGAAACATGGATTTTCAACTCAAAAAAAGATTTAAGACAAAACAACATTTTATACATTAAAGTAGATTTTTCGAAAAATCTTGCAAAACAAATACTAGAAAAACTTTACGACAATAAAATTCAATCCATCGTAATAGAAGGAGGAACAGAAACATTAAAAAGTTTTATCGAAGAGGATTTATGGGACGAAGCCAGAGTTTTTACAGGGAATAGAATATTTCATGCCGGAGTAAAAGGTCCCGAATTCAAATTTGTCCCACAAGAAACACATTTTTACGGAAATTCAAAACTTGAAATTTATTACCATAATGAATATGTTCTCTGCTAAATCAAAAGATGTCTATTATCAACTTGTAATAACAATTCTTGTTATTGTGAGTTGTTTTGCTTTCAGTCAATTAGTATCACTTTTTATTTCCGAAACATTTTCGCCAGGATTATTCAAAAGAATCGGAGAATTAAACAACGAAAACAAATTTGAAATTAACCTTATAAAAATTTTACAATTACTTTCATCTAGTTTTACTTTTATATTACCGTCAATTATTTTGGCTTATTTATTTGGCAATAAGATTTCTTCTTACCTTAAAATAAACAGAACGCCGGGGATATTATATTACATTATAATTCCGGTATTTATGTTTGCCATAATGCCTGCATTAAATTTAATAATAAATTGGAATGAATCCATTGTTTTGCCTTCGGCACTAAAAAGCCTTGAACAATCATTAAAAGCAATGGAAGAATCCTCCCAAAACATGATAATGCTTGTAATTTCGGGTAAAAGTACAGGAGATTTCATTCTCTCTTTAATAGTTGTTGCCATAATCCCTGCATTTGGTGAAGAACTTCTATTCAGAGGAATTATTCAACAAAAATTGAATCATCTCTTTAAAAACATCCATCTGGCTGTATTTATAAGTGCATTTATTTTCTCTGCTATCCATTTTCAGTTTTTTGGTTTTATCCCCAGAATGTTACTTGGAATGATTTTCGGTTATATGTTTTATTACTCAAAATCAATTTGGCCTGCTATTTTTGCACATTTTTTGAATAATGCGGCAGCATTAATAGCCTATATTGTTTCAGATTCCCAAAATCCTGAAATCAACAATTTTGGGACAAACAGAGAAGATTTTATTTACTTAGTTCTTGGATTGGTTGTTGCATATTTTTGTTCGAAAATATTATTTAGAAAAGATCTTTCATTTAATTGATGTTTTTCCCAACTAATGAATAATAATCAAGATAATAAATAAACTTCAAAGAAAAACTGTTAGCCATGGGCTCTTCCCAAATGTGATTAAAACTTTCAAAATAAGAAGGCAAAACAACATCATTAAAATATTTACGTTCAAAAATCTGATTTTTCCACATCACCGACAGATAACTTCCAGGCAAAAAGTTCCAAGAAAATATTAAATCAATATTGAAAATATTAAACGTATATAAATACTGTGACAACTGTTCGTCCAATTTTCTAATACTACCGTCGTCCATCAATTTGTAATATTCATAATTATCAACATTCGAAACATAATGCCTTGCATTGCAAGAAACAGAAATTCTAGGATTAAAAACATAATTAACTTTTAGAGAACTTGAAAAAGTAAGAACATCTCGTCGGCTAAAGATAATATCTTCATTTATTTTCTTGAAATAACCGGCACCGGCAAGGTCGTAATCCCCTGAAAAGCTAAACCTTAGTCCGATTTTTTTGCCAAATCGGGTAAGCGGACTCAAGTTTGCCCATACACCGTGTCGTTGTTCAGTATCGGCATAAACACCAGCTTTAAAATCAAAAGCAAGTTTTTTACGATAATCTGTTGATATAAAGAAATACTCAGTAAACATAGCCGGCCGATTATAAAATCTGCCCGGACTGCGAGGTTCGTAATAATCATTTGAAGCTGTGGGTTGCATAGTTAGAGTATTCCATAAGGTCAAATGTTTAATGGTAGTGGCATAATTAGAAAGTTTTATTTCTGATTTTGTAAATTTATTTAAGTCCATTAACGTACTATATGAAATACTTAGGCTATTACGAGTTTCATTAAATTTCCAAAATCTTGAAAATTTTCTATAACCAATTGTGGCAGATGTATTTGTTTGATTATAAATAGTGAGATACCCAAGATCATTAGGGTTATAATCTTCAGAAACCACCTCGCTTGAGATATAATACACCCATGTTCCGTTCATTTTCCCAAAACTGCCATTAAACCTGAACCCATCGTCATTATTATTATTATTTCTACGATAACTGTATGAACCATAAGTCGTTATTCCAAAAACATTTGATTTATCCATCAGTTTAATAGAAACAGCATTAACATTGGAAAAGTAGTCTGTTGTCGGTTTAATTACGTTAGCATTAGTAAAATTAACATAATTATTCAGTCCGAAAGTTTTATCCAATACAATCAAGTTATAATTTGCGGCAGGTTCTGTAACAACTTCTTCTGAAATATCATTAATCAATAATTTAGCAACAGATTTTCCTGTGAAAGCATTGAAAATTCCGATGGCAAGATTATCCGAATTTTTGCCGCTGATTTTAAAAGCATTTATTAAAGGAACCACACTTGGATTAGAGATAATTGATATGCTGTCATTAACAGCAAGTTCGGTAACGTAATCGTGAAGAGCCGGTGTTTTACCAATACGTCTGGAGTAAAACAATCCTGCCTTGTTAAACAACTCTGTGCCTTCGGTAAAAAAAGGACGATTTTCGGAGTAATAAGTCTCGTGAGGGGTTAGATTTAAAACTAATTCATCGGTTTTTGTCTGACCGAAATCGGGAATAAGAGTCATATCAAGGGTATAGGTCTCGGAAAGTCCAAGTTTTAAATCCAGCCCGTAACTATACGAATATCCAATTGTATTGTCAAATGTATTCAAATAAGCAGAGGCATAAGGCAATAAAGACAACCTCAAAGGAGTATCAATATTTTTTATTCCGTAAATTCTTCCCATTTGTGTTGCTTCAGAACCTTTGGATTTATCAACAGGATTCCAAGCAGAAGTTTCACGTGTGCGACGTACTGTTCTAAAAAAATTTACCGCCCATATATGTTCATCAGTTTTAGGAAATCTTATGGCGGAATATGGAATTTCGACTTCAACAGTCCAACCGTTTTCATTTACAGTTACAGCACTAAACCAAACGGCATCCCAATTAAAATCATAATTATCACCTGAAATTCTTATGTCGGTTTGAACATTTGCTGCACTGACAATAAAGGCAAAAATATTTTGACCGTCGTTATTCGGATTAAGAAATATTTTAAAATAATCAACATTTCCGTTGTCATTATCTCGAATTGTTAGCTCAGTATAAATACTATCAGGTTTATTGTCATATAAAACAGCCCCAAAATAAATTGAATTATTGTTGTAAAGAATTTTCACTTCAGACAATTGGTCGGGTTGTTTTCCGAGAATTGGATAATATACTGTAAAATTGTCAGCCGACGGAGCAATATTCCAGTCAGGTTCATCGAGTTGTCCATCAATAAAAATTTTATTGTTAGTTCTAATTGCATTTATTTGTTTATTTTGAGGAAACAGGTTTAAACAATAACTTAGAAACAAAACTGATAGAAAAATTAGTCTGAACATTTAAGAAAAATTTTTCACAAAAATATACTGACATTAAATTTATAAAATAATTTTTAATTTAAAATGTTTAAAATATTGTTAATTACAAAAAACATTTGTTAGTTTGTTAAAAAAAAGAAATATGTTACATGTAGTTTTAGGAGCAAGTCCCAATCCGCGAAGGTATTCGTATAAAGCAACAGAATTATTGGGAGCAAATGGATATAATGTATATCCTGTAGGAATAAGATCCGGTAAAATTGGAGAATACGAAATAATTCATGAGTTTCCAGAAAATCAAGAGATTCACACAATTACGATGTACCTATCGCCAGAAAATCAAGAACAGTATTACGAAAAAATTTACAAAAATTTACCGCGTAGAGTTATTTTCAATCCCGGAACTTACAATCCAGAATTTCAGCAAAAATTAAATCAAAAAGGTGTTATTACGGTAAATGATTGTACATTAATAATGGTTAATCAAGGGAGATATTAAAATACATTTGGAATTTTTTTGTTTTGAAAAATAAATTTCTAATTTTGTCACAATATTTTGCAAAAGATGATTGATTCTAATGTAAACGAAAATTTTCTTGATGTAAAAATACTTTTGGAATTTTTGAAAAGATATAAAAAAATTCTTATAATAATTTTTATTTTTTCAGCCATATTTTCTTCCGTATTTTGTTTATTCATACCTCCGGAATATAAATCTACAATAATATTATTCCCCACTTCGGGAGGCTCTGTCTCACAATCACTTATTACCGAGAGTCAACAAAAGAAAGACATTCTTAATTTTGGAGAAGAAGAGAATGTTGAACAGCTTATGCAGATGCTAATGTCATCTGAGATAAGAAATAAGATTATAAAGAATTTTAATCTCTTTAAACACTATAATATTGATCCTAAGTCAAAATATGCCAATACAAAACTTTATAAAAAGTATGAATCAAATATAAAAATCACGCGGACTAAATACATGTCAATACAAGTTGACGTAATAGACCGTGATCCGAAAATTGCAGCAGCCATTGCCAATTCAATTGCAGAAGCAGTTGACAGTTTATACGATAAGATTAGATATGAAAGAGCATATAAGTCTTTTTTGATAGTAGAAAAAGAATATGAACATCAAAAAGCAAAAATAAAGGCCATAGAAGATTCGCTGGCTGCATTAAGTAAACTTGGGGTAATTGAAGTAAAGACTCAAACCGAAATGTACAGCGAGCAACATGCAATAGCAATTGCTACAGGTAATCAAAAAGCAAAAGATGAGATTGAGAAGAAGCTTGAAATATTGGCAAAGTATGGCAGTACTCATCTGTTACTAAAAGAGCAACTCACAGAAGAAGTAAAAAGACTGGCTGTTGTTGAGGCAAAATATAAAGAAGCAAAAATAGATTTAGAAGCCAATTTACCAAATACATTTATAGTTAGCCCGGCAGAACCTGCAGACAAAAAATATTACCCGATATGCTGGTTAATAGTGAGTATTAGTGTTATTTCGACGCTAATATTAGCAGTATTTGTTTTAATTTTACTTGAAAAGTTTGTAAAAAAAAAAATATTTGAAAAAGAATTTTCACAATTAAAAAACGAGATAAAAAAAATTGAATTTGAATTACCTAAATACGAAGTTATGGAATCATATTTTAAAACAAAAAGCATCTTCGGATTAATATTAAAATGGAAATGGCATTTGATTGTTTTAATACTTGCAGCTGCAGGATTGGCTGCATTGTTTTCTTCACCAATGTTTATTAAACCAAAGTATCAATCAAGTGCAACGTTGTTTCCGGCAAATATTACGCCTGTATCCGACGAATCCGAAAGTGAACAGATGCTTGAATATTTGGAGTCAAATGAAATAAAATTCAGAGTAATTGAGGCATTTAATTTATGGGAACATTATAGTGTACAAAAAGATAATTCAAATTCAAAATGGAAAATTTTAAAACTTTATAACAGTAGTATAAATATCAGAAAAACACCCAACGAAGCCATTATCATTACTGCAACCGACACAGATCCGCAAATTGCTTCAGATATTGTAGATTCAATAATTAAATACTATAATGATTTGGTCTTACGATTAAATGTCGAAAAATCAAAAGAGATTGTTTCCATTTACAAAAAAGAATATGAAAAGAAACAAAGAGAGGTTGACAGTTTAGGTGAATTATTAAAGAAATTCCGTACGGATTACGGCTTACTCGACATGTCGGCACAAGTAGAAAAATACACAGAAGCTGTTTACTTAGGCAGAAGTTTGGATGAAGCTCGTGAAGTTTTGGGAAATTGGAAAAATTTTGGAGCTGAATATCAAAAGACCGATTCTCTATTTTATTTTGCCATCAAAGATCTTTACAAAAACAAAAATATTTATGAATCCTCACTACGTGATGCAAATAAATTTCAAACTTATGCACACGTAGTATCTAAACCTTTTCCTGCCGACCGAAAATCTTATCCCATACGTTGGTTAATTGTATTGATGTCTATGATTGGAGCTTTTGTTGCAGGATTGATTGTGATTGCAATTATTGAAAGTTCTAAAAAATCAGAATAAAATTGACACAAAAACAAAAAATAATAGTATTTTACATTATTGTAATTCTCTATGCAATAATTAACGGTTTAGTAATTTTTATAATTAACGGTTTAGTAATTTTTAAAACCGAATCCTATTATTTCAGTTTACTCCCGATAGTTTTAATTATTTTTTCCGCTTTGTTTTTTGCTCTTGATAAAGTATTGATATTAAGCGTATTATTAGTTCCACTTTCTATACCTTTAAAAAATTTTTTTCCGGATTTAGATTTTAATATTGATTTGCCAACCGAACCAATATTTGTATCAACACTATTAATATTTCTCCTGAAGCAATTACTTGAAAAAAATTATGATAAAAAAATCGCTACACATCCAATATCAATCCTATTATATTTTTATTTAGGATGGAAATTCATTACAGTGTTAACCAGCACAATGTTTTTTGTGTCGCTAAAACATTGGATTGCCTCTTTATGGTTTATTGTTCCTTTTTTCTTTATTCTTGTAATAATATTTAAAGATCAATCAAGAATAAATAAATTTTTATGGATGTATATTATCTCTTTGACTATAGTAATAACGATAACATTAATTAAGCATTCCGCCTACGGATTTGATCAAAAATCAGCAAACTGGATTATGAATCCTTTATACAATGATCATACCTCATATGGTGCTGCATTAGCAATGTATATTCCGATTTTGACAGGTTTTGTATTTAATAAAGAATTTAAAAGAAGTTTAAGAATTGTAAGTCTATTTCTCCTGATATACTTTACTCTGGCTTTAATATTATCTTACACACGTGCAGCATGGATTAGCTTAATAGGAGCTTTTGGTGTTTTTATCATTTTGAAATTCAAAATTAATTACAAAATTGTAATTGCCGGAATTCTGTTTGTAGGTATTTCGTTTTTTGCATTTCAGGACCAAATATTTTTTATGCTAGAGGGGAATAAACAGGATTCATCAACAGATTTCAAAGAACATGTACAATCCATTACTAATGTAGCGACTGATGCCTCAAATCTGGAAAGAATTAACAGATGGAATTGTGCTATAAGAATGTTTAAGGAAAAACCAATTTTTGGTTGGGGTCCGGGGACCTATCAGTTTCAGTATGCTCCATTCCAGTTCTCGTATGAAAAAACCATTATCAGTACAAATGCCGGCGATATGGGAAATGCCCATAGTGAATATCTGGGAGCCTTATCGGAACAAGGTATTTTTGGAATGTTGATTTTTATTATGATTTCTTTGACAACCTTTATTTATGCAGTAAAAAATTATAAACGTGCAAACTCATATTCATTAAAAATTATAACTGCCTCAACTATTACAGGACTATTTACATACATGATTCACGGCTTTATGAACAATTTTCTCGATATAGATAAAATAGCTGTTCCATATTGGGGATTTACGGCTATTATTGTTGCTGTTGATGTTTATTTAATAAACCAAAATAAAGAAAATTTAACCCACGCAAATCAAGAAAAATAAAACCATGAAAAAATCTTTCATTATGTTAATTCTTTTTGGAATATTTACTGTAAGTTGTAAAACATCCAAAGATTTCGATTCAATTAAAATAAAATACATTGATTCTTCAGTTCCACCTAAATATCAGAGGAGTTATACTTTTTTTGCAACAGAAAACAGTATTAGACTTACTGTTGATAGTTACGGAAATATTTTAAATGATACTACGATAACAATTACCAAAATTCAATTTAATGAAATCAGACAAACAGTAGAATCATCCAATTTAAAAATTCAAAAAGAGAAAAAAAATAACGGGTGCACAGGAGGAACAGCTCGTGAAATAGTTTTATTTAAAAATAATACAAAAGTTTTTGAAGGACATACATATTTCTGCGGAGGCACTACTTACGGAAATCTTTCCGGTGATATAGAATCAGTTTTTTCTAAATTTAAAAACTTATTTGACAATTTTGAACAGTATTTAAAGTAAAAAATTGCTGATTTTAACAACTTTCTTTGTATTTTTACGTCTAAGTTAAAGTATAAAATTTTAATGCATTAATTTTTTTTTTATGAGAAAGATAATATTATTATTTGCAATAATTCTGTTTTCGAATTTATTAATCTCACAAATAACAAGTTTTCCTTGGTTGGAAGATTTTGAAAGTGCCTCAATACCATCCGGTTGGACACAGGAATTCGTAAACGGAAATGTTAATTGGCAATTCACATCCGGGAGTCCATTTGGATCGCCATCAAGTGCTTATTCCGGAACAAGAAATGCCTTTTTCGGGAGTCCGAGCTATGATAATCATAAGACTAAATTAATAACACCTTCGTTTGATTTAAGTGCATTAAACAGTCCGGTACTTTCGTTCTATCATATTCAAATACCCTGGGACACCGACCAGGATGAACTCAGAATCTATTACAAAATGGGAGAATCAGGAAGTTGGCAACTACTCCAGACATATACAACAGCAGTTAATAACTGGACATTAAGACAATTAAATTTACCTATCGGAGCAGAAGATGTTTATATTGCCTTTGAAGGCAAATCAGGATACGGCTACGGTGTTTGCATTGATAATGTTACAATTTATGACAATATTTTATGTCCGGCAGTATCAAATCTTCAGGTTCTTTACACTACAACAGAATCAGCATTTATTAACTGGACATCCGGAGGTTCAGAAAGCAACTGGGAAATTGAATATGGATTACAAGGACATACTTTAGGAACAGGCACACTAATACAAACAGCATCCAAACCACTTTTGCTTGAAGGGTTAACGACTTCAGAAAATTACGAATTTTATGTTCGGGCAAATTGTAACCCGGGCTTCAGTTCTTGGGTTGGACCAATAAGTTTTAGCACTGTTTGTTCAATTATAACAAATTTTCCATATTCACAAGGATTTGAAAGTCCAACTGTGCCGGTTGCTTGTTGGGATGTAAGATATGCAAATCCTTCCCCCCCATCAGGTAATTTAGTAACACACTCCACTGAATTTTCTTACGAAGGAAACAGAGCCTTGAAATTTTCTAGCATTCAGGTTGGCTCTCCTTATAATCAGTATTTAATAAGCCCTCAATTTACTTTTTCTGAGCCAATGAATTTAACCTTCAGATACAGAAAAAAAGGTACTGGAACAGAAATCTTTTCAATTGGAACATCCACAACAGGAAATAATATTGCTGATTTTTCCTGGACGGCAGATACATATGTAACAGAAACTGATTGGAAATACTATCATATTGATATTCCTGAAAATGTTAAATACATTTCAATTCAATATAAATCTATTTTTCAAAATTCCCTTTTTATTGATGCTTTTGAACTAAAACTTGCAGAAGCCTGCTATTCTCCCATTGATTTAACGTTAAATAGTATAACTTATAATTCAGCCGAAATAACATGGTTGCCATTAAACGGAGAAACATCCTGGATAATAGAATACGGGAACTCCGGTTTTATTCCGGGAACCGGTACTCAAGTTATTGTTACTACAATTCCTGCAACAATTTCAGGATTAAATTATTCAACTCAGTATGATGTTTACGTTTATGCAAATTGTGGGGCAAACGGGAACAGTCCTGCATCACAAAAAATAAGTTTTACAACATTACATGCTTGCAACACAGTTCAAAACTTCTCTGTGAGCGGACAAACAAATTCGCAAATAAGTTTAAGTTGGATAGCTGAACCTCTCACAAGTTATGAAATAGAATACGGGCCACAAGGATTTTCTCTCGGAACTGGTACTGTAATAACAGGAATTTATTCCGGTAGCACGAATATTTCAGGGTTAAATCCCAATACAAAATATGACTTTTATATTAGAGCTTATTGTAATGAAACCTCCGCATATTCAAACTATTTAGGTCCGATAATGGGCAAAACGCATTTATGCTCAGACGGATGTTATTATACATTTCATTTGCAAGATTATTGGGGAGACGGTTGGGGTAATGTTTCACTCAAGATATTACAAAATGCACAGATAACAGATATTATAACTTTAAACGATGGATATAATACTCAGGAACAGATTTTTATTTGTGAAGGAGCAACAGTTCAAATAGTTTTAAACCAAGGAAGTTTTTCCGATGAATGCAGTTTTGAAATTTATTCAAACTACAATGTTCTTACTTACAAACAATTTGAAGAAACTCTGGGGTCATTACCTGACCAATCAATTCTTTTCAGTTTCGAAGGTTCTTGTTCCGAACCAAGTTGCTATCCACCAATAAACCTCGGATTTCAAAATTTAGGATATAATTCCGTTGATATAGTCTGGACACAAGGAGATAACGAAAACAAGTGGGTAGTAGAATATGGACTTTCAGGTTTTACTCCGGGTACAGGAACATTAATTTTCGACATAACTCAGAATAATTATCATTTAACTGGTTTAACACCGGGACAAACATATAATGTATATGTGTATTCTGATTGTCAGGGCGACGGATATAGTATTGCTGCTGGTCCTGTAATTTTTACTACTTATTCCTCACCATATCCGCTTGATTTTTGTGGGCTTAACATTCCTATTCCAGATAATTCATTTATTGACGTAGTTTTTGAAATTGAAGGTATAACTCCAACAACTCCCTATACAAATATTTTGTTTAAATCTGTTGAATTTGTAATTCAGCATCCATTTGTTGCAGATATTGATATGTTTCTTACTTCTCCTGCCGATATAACTGTTGAACTTTTATCGGATATCGGAGATAGCGGAGCTAATTTTGGCGACCCGACAACCTGTTCTTTCACGACAGAATTATCAACATATCCTGAAAACGGTCCGATAACTCTTGCAAGTGCTCCTTTTAATGGTGTTTATCAAGCAGAAGGAAATCTTAATAATTTCAATACAATAGCTAATTTTAATGGATTATGGAGATTAAGGGTTTTTGATGATGCTACTTTCTTTACCGGCAAACTACAATATTTCAACATAAATTTCATAGAAACATCCGCTGTTGTATTCAGTGAAAACACTTATTACGAAAGCCCGGCAAATGACGGTAGTATTGTTAATTCTATTTCAGTAAATTTATATAATTTGCAATTCTCGACCATAGGCTTTTTACAGGAAGGCATTGATTTTACAATTTCAGGACTGCCCGAAGGCCTTAGTTGTCAAGTAGAGGTTATTCAGAATGATAGTGCAGTTATTCGATTGATAGGCAATGCTTTGAATCATGTTTATAATGTAAATAATATTACCTTTTCATTTACCGACCACGCATTTATAACAGAATATTATGACTTAATAAACGGAAAATCAGCAATATTCAATATACAATTTTTTGCAATAAAAGACTTAAGTCTTGAAAATCAATCAAATCAAACATTTTGCTATACAAACAATAATATACACGTACCTTATTCCATAACAAATACCGGAGAAATTGAGATTTCATCAGGTACCCTAATTAATCTAAGTATTGAATATCCTGTGGGTTCGCCAATTTTAAATGAAAATATTATATTAACTCAAAATCTAAATGTCGGTCAAACCCTTACAGGAACAACAGCAAATACTCTAACCCTGACAAATACGGGAGAAAATATACTAAAGACCACTCTAAGTTTCGTCGGAGAAAATATTACAGATAATAATTCTACAGAAACTACTTATAACTTATATTACTATGAAATCAATTTTCCACAAGCTACAAATGATACAATAATTGTAAATGAATTTCCATTTTTGGTCTATACGAATGCTATATTCTATCCAACCGAAAGCGAAGAATTGCTTTATTATGAGTGGAACGGTAGCCCTGGAATTGATAATATTGACGTTATAAATACCGGTTGGTTATATCTATTTACATCATCTTCTTTTTGCAGCAGAACAGACTCTGTATATATTGATTTCGTTTCAGAACTTAACGAAGATTTATCAGAAATAAAGATTTATCCTAATCCTGCCCATAATTTCATAAGCATTATTTCAAATAATCCAATTATTAAATTTGAAATTTATGATTCCCAAGGAAGACTAATATCGAAACAAACAATAGATTCAACAGAATTTACGATAAATGTTGAAACAATTAAAGAAGGAGTTTACTATATTATTGTTTTTGAGAACAGTGAAAGAAAGGGTATATTTAGGTTTATAAAAATTTAGTTGTCATGATAAAGTTAAAGATATTTTTAATTTTGTTTTTGCAGACAATTTTTGTTGGTTCATTATTTTCTCAACAGCAAATATTGTTATCTAAAGACTACAACTCTTCAACGCAAATAACATATACACAACAAGAAGAATACTTCATTGCTGAAATCCTTTATGGAAATTCAAATCCCATTTTAAATCCTCAGTATGCGAGGAATTTAGTTCCGGAATTTTCATTCTTCAGTTTTGATTTGAATGAATCAGGAAGATTTCTTTTAGACATTTTTTTTAGAGATAGCATAAGAGGGGGTATAAATTTATTTATAAAAGAAAATGAAATTTATACAAGAATATACGAAACAAATTTTTACACGAATAACTTAAAAGTTCCTTTTAAAAATCCACAATTAGCAGGCACTAAAATTTATGCACAACTCTGGATAAATTCAGGAAACGTAAATAGAATTGCACATATAAAACTTAAAGATGAGGAATTCTTAACCAATTCAACAAAAGCCTTAGAAGTAGATGTAAACACATACACGCCTCAACAACTGATTCAAGACATTTTTGTATCAGGATGTGTTGAAGCATTAAATGTACAATATACAGGACACCCACAATCAATAGGATATTTCACAAATGGAGAACCGGGATTAAGTTTTGGTTCCGGAATAGTTCTTTCAACCGGATATGCAGCAGGAGCTGCAGGACCAAATGATAATGATGCACTTTCAGGTATTATGGGAACAACTGGAGATGCTAATTTAACAGCAATTGCCGGTATTCCCACTTTTGATGCTGCAGTATTACAATTTGACTTTATTCCGGCTTCAGATTTTGTATCATTTGAATATGTTTTTTCATCAGAAGAATATCCAGAATTTGCTCCACCAAATACATCTGCTTTTAATGATGTTTTTGCGTTTTTGGTAACCGGTGGACCAGAAGGATATTCAAATTTTAATATTGCCACATTACCAATAATTGGATTACCTGTAAGTATAAACAATGTAAATCCTGTAACAAATCCGGAATATTACGTGGATAACACAGGAGGTTTATTAATACAATATGACGGCATGACTGTAACACTTACAGCTGTGCTTGCTGTTACACAATGTGAGACTTATCACATGAAATTAGCTATTGCAGATGCCGGTGATAGGGCATATGATTCTGGCGTATTTTTAAAAGCTGGCAGTTTTAATTCCGGACCTTCGGTTGTTATGCAAAATGTAAGTAGTTGGGATCTTGAAAGAGTTATGTACGAAAATTGTACCAATCAACTTGTTTTTGCCAGAAGCGATGGTTCATCCATTGGAGAAGACATGACAGTTAATATAAATATTTCAGGTACAGCAACAAATGGAGTAGATTATACAAACTTAAACAATTCTTACATAATACCTGCTGGACAAGAATCCATAACCATTGATCTCGAAGCTTTCAGCGACGGAATTACAGAAGGAACCGAAACTTTAATCATTACTGTAATTAATGGTTGTCCCTGTAACTTACAAACTATTACAGACACTATATTTATAAAAGACCCTTTAATATTTACTCCAACAATATCCAATACCGGTCCAATTTGTGAAGGAGAATTTGCAACAATTTCAGTAAACATAAATCCGGCAATAGACACATTTTATGTTGCCTGGAGTAATGGTATTGTTGGCCCGCCATTTATAAATGTTAATCCAAATACTACAACAAACTATACTGCAACGATATACTATCCATGCGGATCAGAATCCTTAAACACTACACTTATTGTAAATCCGGTTCCGGTTTCCAATGCCTCCAATGGGGGCCCATATTGTGTAGGTGACGATATTTTCCTTTATTCTGAACAAGGAATTTCATACAGATGGAGAGGCCCGAATTTTTACACAAGTCTGCAACAAAATCCGGTTATACCTAATGCTCAATTATCAAACTCAGGAATTTACAGAGTTACAGTTACAAATGAATACGGATGTAGGGCAATTGATGAAACTAATGTTATAGTTAATCCTTTGCCCGATTTAGATTTAGATGCAAATACTCCGTTTTGTGAAGAAGACCCTATTACCTTTATTATAGATACTTTTTCCAATTATTTATACTGGGGTCCAAACGGATGGGCAAGCACCGACAGTTTTCCGACTGTAGGACCGGCAGCATTTAATCTCGTTGGATGGTATTATGTTATTGTAACTGATGAAAATGGGTGTCGTGCAATAGATTCAGTATATATTGATGTTAATCCGAAACCAACGGCAACAGCTTCATCTAATTCTCCAATCTGTGAAGGCGAAACGATAGAACTCTACGGAAATGGAGGTATTTCTTTTTCTTGGTCAGGTCCAGGAGGTTTTTCTTCAACAGACCAAAATCCTATAATCCCCAATGCCACACCTGCAAATAGCGGAACTTATACTTTAACTGTACAAAATGAATTTAATTGTACCGATAATAAATCAATAAATTACACTGTAATTCCTGAACCAGATGCAGGATTCACAAATCCAAGTCCATTATGTGAAAATGATGCCGATTTTATTCTAGTACCAAATAATCCGGGGGGAACATGGTCTGGAACAGGGATTTTAGACCCTAATACCGGATTATTCAGCCCTTCTACCGCAGGTATTGGAACACATGCCATTACTTATGAATACTTCGATGGTACTTGTTTAGGAATACAAACTGAAAACATTGTTGTTGATCAATATATTCCGGTAAGCCTTGTTCCTGCAGGTCCATTCTGCTCATCAGATCCATCCGTAAATTTAGTCAGTTCTGTTCCCGGAGGTAATTGGTCAGGAATTGGAATTACAGATTCTGCTAATGGAATTTTTGATCCCTTTGTTGCAGGTGGTGGAGATCATATTATAACATATACTTACATTAACGGAGGTTGCACCACTATTGAAACTATTACAATCCATGTAGATGCTGCCGTGGATGCTACTATTTCTCCTGCTGGTCCATTCTGTGAAACTAATGCTCCGGTTAACCTTTCAGCTGTTTCTCCGGGTGGAACTTGGGCTGGTACTGGTATTACTAATCCTGCAACAGGTACTTTCGATCCTGCTGTGGCCGGACCGGGAGTTCATCAAATTGATTATGTCGTTGTTAACGGCTCTTGCTCTGACAGCGACCAAATATTCATTACTGTTGATGCTTATCCAAACAGCGATTGGACTAATCCTTCGCCCGTTTGCCAATCGGATGCTGCTTTCAATTTAATCCCAAATATTGCCGGCGGGACTTGGTCCGGTAATGGGATTACAAACCCGGCTTCCGGTACTTTCGATCCTAGCATTGCCGGGGCAGGGGTTCATAATATTTCTTACACTTTGATTAACGGAGCTTGTATTAGCATTACTACTAAACCTATAACAGTAGATGCTGCCGTGGATGCTACTATTACTCCTGCTGGTCCATTCTGTGAAACTAATGCTCCGGTTAACCTTTCAGCTGTTTCTCCGGGTGGAACTTGGGCTGGTACAGGTATCACTAATCCCGCTCTCGGGACTTTCGATCCCGCAGTAGCTGGTCCAGGTGTTCACCAAATTGATTATGTCGTTGTTAACGGGTCTTGCTCAGACAGCGATCAAATATTCATTACTGTTGATGCTTATCCAAACAGCGATTGGACTAATCCTTCGCCCGTTTGCCAATCGGATGCTGCTTTCAATTTAATCCCAAATATTGCCGGCGGGACTTGGTCCGGTAATGGGATTACAAACCCAGCTTCCGGTACTTTCGATCCTAGCATTGCCGGGGCAGGGGTTCATAATATTTCTTACACTTTGATTAACGGGGCTTGTACTAGTATTACTACTAAACCCATCACAGTAGATGCTGCCGTGGACGCTACTATTACTCCTGCAGGTCCATTCTGTGAAAACAATGCTCCCGTAAATCTTTCAGCTTTTTCGCCTGGTGGTACATGGGCGGGCACTGGTATTACTAATCCTGCAACAGGTACTTTCGATCCTGCTGTGGCCGGACCGGGAGTTCATCAAATTGATTATGTCATTGTTAACGGCTCTTGCTCTGACAGCGACCAAATATTCATTACTGTTGATGCTTATCCAAACAGCGATTGGACTAATCCTTCGCCCGTTTGCCAATCGGATGCTGCTTTCAATTTAATCCCAAATATTGCCGGCGGGACTTGGTCCGGTAATGGGATTACAAACCCAGCTTCCGGTACTTTCGATCCTAGCATTGCCGGGGCAGGGGTTCATAATATTTCTTACACTTTGATTAACGGGGCTTGTACTAGTATTACTACTAAACCCATCACAGTAGATGCTGCCGTGGACGCTACTATTACTCCTGCAGGTCCATTCTGTGAAAACAATGCTCCCGTAAATCTTTCAGCTGTTTCGCCGGGTGGTACATGGGCAGGCAATGGTATTACTGATGCTTTAGCTGGTACTTTCGATCCTTCTGCGGCAGGGCCTGGCATTCATTTGATTTCTTATTCTGTTGTTAACGGTTCTTGCTCTGACAGCGACCAAATATTCATTACTGTTGATGCTTATCCAAACAGCGATTGGACTAATCCTTCGCCCGTTTGCCAATCGGATGCTGCTTTCAATTTAATCCCAAATATTGCCGGCGGGACTTGGTCCGGTAATGGGATTACAAACCCGGCTTCCGGTACTTTCGATCCTAGCATTGCCGGGGCAGGGGTTCATAATATTTCTTACACTTTGATTAACGGGGCTTGTACTAGTATTACTACTAAACCCATCACAGTAGATGCTGCCGTGGACGCTACTATTACTCCTGCAGGTCCATTCTGCGATAATATAGATCCTGTAACATTAACAGCAAATAGTCCAGGTGGAATTTGGTCAGGCAATGGAATTATTGATCAATTTGCAGGTATTTTCTCACCTTCTGTTGCAGGTGTCGGCACTCATACAATTCAATACTCTGTAGTAAATGGAACTTGTTCTGATTCGCATAGTATTGATATTGAAGTTCAGGCAGCTCCTTTTGTTGAAATCCTAACTAGTGATAATTTCTGTGAAAATGATCCTATACAAATGTTTTTGGCGAATCCTGCCGGTGGATTTTGGGGCGGCCCCGGAATAAATCTTGTTGGAGAATTTAACCCCGCTATTGCAGGACCAGGAACTCACACCATAAGTTATCTCTATTCAATTGGTGTATGTCAGGTTGTTGTAAGTGTTGACATTACTGTAGATGAATTTATTATTGCTCAGATTACATCAGGCGATACTTTCTGTTTTAACGATAATCCAACATATTTAACAGCATCTAACCCCGGAGGTGTTTGGGTTGGCGATGGTTTAGATATAGATGGCTTGTTTGATCCTCAGGCAGCGGGTATTGGCACACATAATATCTCATACACAATTGTGAATGGATCTTGCTCAAGCACTGATAATCAAACATTAACAGTACTTCCTAATCCAGATGCTACAATAAATGATATTTTACCGGTGTGTTTAAATACTCTTCCTTTTGATATGATTGCTGCTACATCAGGAGGAACATGGAGCGGCCAAGGAATATCCGATCAAATTTCGGGGACTTTTGATCCTTATTTAGCCGGTGTTGGTGTACATACTATTTATTACGAAATTACTGTTGATGGTTGCTACTCTATTGACAGTACAGAAATTACGGTTTATGAGTTACCTGTTGTTTCAATTACCGGTTTAGATCCAGAATACTGTTTAAATTCTCCTGAAGTTATTGTAAATGTTGATCCCTTAGGAGGCATTCTGAGCGGAAATGGAATTATTGAAAATATTTTTAATCCAGCATTTGCTGGTGCTGGTATACACACCATAAATTATACTTATACCGACACTAACGGATGTACGAATTCTACAGAATTTGAAGTAACTGTTCACGAATTACCGATCGTTAGCATCACTGATATAAACAATCATTATTGTGAAAATAACGAGATTGTTTACCCTACTTTATTACCCGAAGGTGGAACTTTTGAAGGTCCAGGAGTTGTTGGTTATTCTTTTAATCCTGCGACTGCAGGTCCTGGTGTTCATGAATTAATCTATTATTTTACTGATGCAAATAACTGTACTGATACCGCTCGAGTAACTATACAAGTTACAGATGTACCTCAAATCAGCTACAGTCTTACCGAACCTTCATGCTTCGGTTATTCAGATGGAAGTATTCAAACATCTGTTGTTGGCGGTTCCGCACCTTATGATTATTTATGGGGCGATCCAGTAAATTCAACCCAATCTGATTTATTTGATGTGCCAGGAGGTATGTATTACATAACAGTTACTGATTCGCTTGGTTGTGCAAAAGTTGACAGTATTTTCTTAAATCAACCTCTGCAAATTGCCATAAATACTATTATCATTGAAGATCCTACCTGTTTCCAACAAACGAATGGAATGATTGTCGTTCTTGCTGCCGATGGTTTTCCTCCTTATGACTATCAATGGAACGACCCTGGTAACACAAATTCAAATGTATTATTAGATGTTACGGCCGGAGTTTATACTGTTACTGTTACTGATAACAATGGTTGCTCCAACTCTGAAACTTTTGATTTACATGAAGTTTCTGACATTCTTGCAACGATTAATGAAATTCAATATCCTTCTTGCTTTGGCTATCGCGATGGAATGATAAGTCTTAACCTTTCAGGTGGTACAGCTCCATTAACTGTTGTTTGGAATACAATTCCTCCTTCTTCAGGAACAACTCTAAACAACATAGGTGCAGGTATTTATGAATATACAGTAACAGATGTAAATGGATGCCAAGCTCATGGAAGTGTCGAAATTTTTGAACCGCTCCCAATAGAAGCTGATTTCATTGTTACTCCAGTTAATTGCGGAGTTTCTCGTGGTTCGATAATCACTTCAACTCATGGTGGAACACCTCCTTTCACCTATGAATGGTCTAATGGTTCTACTTCTCAAGACTTGTTTAACATTCCCGCAGGTTTGCACTCTGTAACTATTACAGATGCCAATAATTGTATGATTGCTTATGATGTTGTGGTTGAAGCACTAAACGGTCTAGATGTTTCTATATATCCAATAACTTTTAACAAATGTTACAAAGATGAAATTGCTTCCCTAACTGTATCAGTGTCTTCATTCGCTGATAATATAAATTATTTATGGAACAACGGTAGCACAAACGATTCTATTTTCAACTTGCCTGCCGGAATTTACAGCATTACCGTTACTGATAGTTGGGGATGTAGTGGTTTTGACAGTATTGTTGTTACTCAACCAGAATTACTCGAAATTAATTTAACTACGTATAACATCAACTGTAACGGCTACGGAGATGGTTCGGCTTCAATTATCGTTACAGGCGGAACTATTCCTTACAACATAACATGGTTTAATGGATCAAATCAATACAACTTAACAAACCTTGAACCCGGACCTGTTTCAGTTACTGTTACTGACGCAAACGGATGTATTGTTTCTGCATCGGGAACTATTAGTCAACCTGATGATCCTTTAAAAGTTGAACTTTTCATTCAAGGCATAAGTTGCTTCGGAGCAATGGATGCTTCAATTAATGCTGTTGCAACAGGTGGAGTTCCTCCATTCAATTATTACTGGTACTACAATGGCGTTGAAGTTAATGGCTCTACTTTAAGATTCCTTGATGCAGGCACTTATAATCTAACTGTTACCGACAGAAATGGTTGTATTGTTGATACTTCTGTTGTTATTACTCAACCTCAAAGATTGGCTGCAAACTTTATAACAGGACCTACTTCTTGCAGAGGTAATCACGATGGATATATTGTTGTTAATGCCTTTGGCGGAACACCTCCATATCGTTACTTTATGTTCGACGATATCGAGGTTCTAAACTTCGTTGACAGTCTTTTTGCAGGTACTTATAGAATAATTGTTAAAGATACTAACAATTGTATGATTACAATAGAACCGATTGTTGTACCGGAAAATGACAGAAATTGTCTTAACATTCCAGCTGCTTTCTCTCCAAATGATGACGGATTTAATGATATATGGTATATTGAAAACATTCACCTCTACCCGCGTGCAATTATTCAGATATACAATAGATGGGGACAATTACTATATGAAAAGAGAGGCACCGAAGGATATTGGGATGGAACTTATCAAGGAAAACCAGTTCCTACCGGAGTATATCTGTATAATATAATACTCAACAACGAAGATGATCCTATTGTTGGAACAGTTACTGTTATTAGATAATTAGATATAAAGTTTGGAGATATTGCTATTTGCAAAATCTCTAAGCTTTTGCAAGAACCGCTAAACTTAGCTTTAAGCCCGGAACTTTTAATAATTCTTCTCCACAGGCTTCTATTGTTGAACCGGTAGTAACAACATCGTCCACAAGTAATACGTGGGTATCTATTAATTTGTTAATTTCCGTTATGGAAAATTTCCCGGAAACATTTTTCCAACGTTCTTCTTTACTCATTTTTGTTTGAGTAAATGTATATTCATTTCTTATTAACAAATGATCCAAAGCCGGTTTCTTAAGAATCTTAGAAATCCCTTGAGCAATCATATAACTTTGGTTATATCCCCTCTCCTTTTCTCTTTTTTTATGTAAAGGAACAGGAACAATAATATCAATATCGTTAAAGTTTTTTGAATCCAACATCATAGCGCCTAATTCTTTACCAAGCAATATACCGATTTGAGGCTTATTCTTATATTTTAATAAATGAAGTAAATGTCTGTATGCCGAGGCTTTTTGAAAGTAAAACAAGGCTGTTGCTTTTTCAAGTCTTAATCTGCCAGCAAAAAGATCCATAATATGATTTTCGTGAGGAAATTTACAATAATCTGTTCGCGGAAGATGATATAAACATTTCAAACACAATAAATTCTCTCCCCTATGAAGAAGCGCTCCGCATACAAGACAAGTATCCGGAAAGATTAAATTAATAAAATCTTGTATATACTCTTTTACAATTCTCAAAAACAAGTTTTTTCAAAATTAAACAAAATTTATGGAAAAATTTCTTCCCTAACATCTTTTTCTTCAATAAAAAAATATAATCCATAAAATTTAAAATTATGAGAACAAAAATCGTTTTAACAGTAATTTTACTTTACTCAATAACCTTGGTAATTGCAAAAAACAGTATCTCCGGATACGTTACCAACACAAAAACCGGAAACTCTATTCCTAACATTGAAGTAAAACTTAGCTCTGCAAATTTTTCTACTCTAACTGTAAAAACTAACAATGGGGGATTTTATAAATTTGATAATCTGAATGACGGAATTTATTTTATTTCTATAAAATGTTCAAATTATCAGTCTTTTGAAAGCAAAAAAATTGTATTATCGGAAAATACATATTATACATTTAACATTAGTCTTTTACCCGACGAAAAATTATCTAATAAAAAGGATGAATACAGATATAGCGACGTAAAACCATCAGTAGGAATTAATGCAAAAACTAGTGCTGCTTATGAGTACTCAAACTATTCCGGACAAACTGCTATGTATAATTCTTATGATGACAGCTACATCAATTATAACACTGAAACATACAATTATATTTCGGAGAATCGCTTTAAGAAAGTTATTGATAATCCACTTTCAACTTTCTCGATTGACGTTGACAAAGCAGCTTATGCAAATGTACGCAGGTTTTTGAACAATTCGCAAATGCCTTATAAAGATGCGGTAAGAATCGAAGAAATGATTAATTATTTTGATTATAATTACCAAAAACCAAAAGGAGATGATGCTTTCAGCACATATTTAGAATTAGGAACCTGTCCCTGGAACTCAAGAAATCAATTATTATTAATTGGAATTCAGGGAAAAAATATAGATGAAGACAACTTACCACCGAATAATCTTGTTTTCTTAATAGATGTTTCCGGGTCAATGGCTCCCGAAAACAGATTACCTTTATTAAAAAAATCATTTAGAATACTTATAGATAAACTCAGACCTCAAGACAAAGTAGCAATAGTTGTTTATGCAGGAGCAGCAGGACTTGTTTTACCATCAACTCCGGGTAATGAAAAAGAGAAAATAATTTCGGCTATTGACAAGTTAAATGCCGGTGGATCAACAGCAGGAGGAGAAGGAATTAGACTTGCCTATAAAATAGCTGAGGAAAATTTTATCCCAAATGCTAACAACAGGATAATTTTAGCTTCTGACGGTGATTTTAATGTCGGAATCAGTAGCACTTCCGAACTTGAAAGATTTATCGAATCAAAAAGAGATCTGGGTGTTTATCTGACAATTTTAGGTTTTGGAATAGGAAACTATAAAGATTCCAGATTTGAAACCTTATCGAATAAAGGCAACGGCAACTATTTTTATATTGATAACATACTTGAAGCCAAGAAAGTATTCGACCACGAACTCTGGGGTACTCTTTTTACTATTGCAAACGACGTAAAGATACAAATTGAATTTAATCCTGCTAAAGTAAAAGAATATAGACTCATCGGATATGAAAACAGATTACTAAATAAAGAAGATTTTAATAATGATAAAAAAGATGCCGGAGATATTGGTTGCGGACATTCAGTAACGGCTTTATTCGAATTAGTCCCGACTGATGGAGTTTCAAGAGATTCTGATGTTGATCAATTAAACTATCAGACCATACAAATAAAAAACAGCAGCGATTTAATGACTCTAAAAATCCGATATAAAACCCCCGGCGAAAAAACAAGCAAATTAATCACAAGTAAAATAGCCGAAAAAGACATAAAGACTAAGGATTTCTCCGACAAATTTCTTTTCGCATCTGCGGTGGCTGAATTTGGTATGTTACTAAGAGATTCTGAATTTAAAGGGTCTTCTACTTACGACAGCGTTTTGGAATTAGCTAACAAGGCTAACCTAAAAGACAATTATGGATATATCCATGAATTTAAAGATCTGGTTGAGAAAGCAAAACTACTGTCAAAATACGAAAAACATAGTACAAATTAAAAAATCTTGCCTCGAATATGAAACAAAACAAGTTCGAGGTATTTTTTTTTAGTATTTTTACCATAAAAAATGAAACTCATAACCTATGTTGATATTCCGAACTACGATTTTAAAATTAATTACGATTCCACATTAATATTTTCAGGATCTTGCTTTGCCGAAAATATGGGTGAAAAACTTTCAGAACGAAAATTTTACGTCTCAATAAATCCCACTGGAATAAATTATAATCCCATTTCATTAGCAAACTCCATTAAAAGAGCCATAAATCAAAATCCGATTTCCGAAAATGAGCTTTTCCTTCACGAAGGTGTTTGGCATCATTTCGACTTTCACAGTCGTTTATCAAATACAGACAGATATCAAACATTAAATCAAATCAACACAGCTATAAAAAATTTTTCGGATAAACTCAAATCAGCCGACTTTATATTTATCAGTTTCGGAACTGCAATGGTTTTTGAACTTAAGAAAAATTCTAAAACAGTTGCTAATTGTCATAAACTTCCGGCAAAAAACTTTACCCACAGAATTATTTCAACTGAAGAATTTGAAAACATCTGGGAAAACTTGCTTAAGAATCTTTTTTCTTTCAACAAAAAAATTAAAATTATTTTCACGGTAAGTCCTGTAAGATATTTTAATGAAGGTGCAATCTCCAATTCGTTTTCAAAAGCGATATTATTTACCGGATTATCAAAACTATTAAACAATTCTCTTTTTAAAAGTAAAATTTATTATTTCCCTGCATATGAAATTTTAATTGACGAATTAAGGGATTACAGGTATTATACCGAAGATCTTGTTCATCCCTCAAATTTGGCTATAAACTATATTTATCAAAAATTTTCCGAAGCATGTTTCGACAAATACACTCAAAGTTTGATAAAACAAATTGAAGAAATCTTAATGGCAAGATTGCATCGCCCATTTAATCCTGATTCAAACGAATACAGAAAGTTTTGCAGTAAAAACCTTGAGAAGATAAATGTAATTCTACAGAAACATCCGGATTTAAATTTTTCTGAAGAAATAAACTACTTTAAAAAGTTTGCCTAACAACTATTTGCAAGAACCAATATTATTATAGCAATTTTTCAGTTTTTCCAGAAATTCAATGTTAAGTCCTTTCCTAAAAATTCTGACCATATCCATAATACCATTATCTTTTACCACAAAGCACTTTGCTGCGTCGAAGGAGGCTCCTGTCCAAGAGCTTTTAAACATTTTCACTTTTGAGGCAAATTGTTCCCATGGAATATCATTATAAACAATAAAATAACCAATATCTGACAATATAGAATCAATAAACATATCATCTCCAACGGCTTCCAGTTTGAAAATTTTTGTTATTTTTATCAATGCCTCAGTGTTTTCAATATCTCTAACTTTCTTTTTGAGTGCGAAACCACAATTTTTAAATTCCTCTTGCAATTTTTTTATTTCGGAATATTCTTCAATACCTGTAATACGGACTGCTGAACAAGTTTTATTTCCAACAGTAATTTCTGCGTGTGCAGCATTGAAATCATGTGGGAATATTTTCCTTACCTTACCGGCAAACCGCAATATCTGCTCAAAATTATAGAGTTCATCAGCAACAATATAAACAAATTTAGGCTTTATATCCTGAGGAGAATCGCCATAATATCCCGGAAAAACATCAAATGATTCCAATATACAGGTATTCGGAATGGCAATTTTTTCTAAACACCAGAGATTCTCTACTTTGTTTAAGCAACCGAATAATTCGAATTTTTGCATATCTCAAATTTTTCATTAATATACGAACAAAGGACAAAAATGTTTCAAAAAATGAATATTTTCTAAAATTAAAAGTGAATTAACATTTTTATCTATTTTTATACATTAATTCGTAATATTTTCTATATTCACCTGAAACAACCTCATTTAGCCATTCTTCATTTAAAAGATACCAATCAACAGTTTTTTCGAGGCCCTGCTCAAAATTAACAGTCGGTTTCCATCCTAATTCTTTCATAATTTTTGAAGAATCTATTGCATAACGCAAGTCGTGGCCGGCTCTGTCTTTTACAAATGTTATAAGACTGGCTGATTTTCCGCGAGCTCTGTTGAGTTTTTTGTCCATTACTTCACAAAGCTTATGAATAAGATCTATATTCTTCCATTCATTATTTCCGCCGATATTATAAGTTTCGCCGGATTTCCCTTGATGAAAAATTAAATCAATTGCAGCGGCGTGATCTTCAACATATAACCAGTCCCTTATATTTTCACCCTTGCCATATACAGGTATTGGTTTCATACTTTTAATATTGTTTATGGCTAAAGGAATAAGTTTTTCCGGAAATTGATTTGGTCCGTAATTATTTGAACAATTTGATATTATGGCCGGTAATCCGTAGGTATGATTATATGCTCTTACCAGATGGTCGCTACCGGCTTTTGAAGCCGAATACGGAGAACGTGGGTCGTAAGGAGTTTCTTCAGTAAAATATCCATCTTCCCCAAGCGAACCGTAAACCTCATCAGTTGAAATATGATAAAAAAGTTTTCCGTTATAGTTATCCTGCCACAAAAATTTAGCAGCATTTAAAAGGTTAACAGTTCCAACAATATTTGTAAGAATAAATTCTTTTGGATTTGAAATGCTTCTGTCAACATGTGATTCTGCTGCTAAATGGATGATCCCATCTGGATTATATTTTTTGAAAACAGAAAATATCATCTCCTCTTCAACGATATCAGCTTTCTCGAAAATATAATTTGGAAAATTTTCAATATCCTTTAAGTTTTTTAAATTTCCTGCATAAGTAAGTTTATCAAGATTTACTATTCTGTAATTAGGATAATTTTTAACGAATCTTCTTACAACATGTGAACCTATAAACCCTGCTCCTCCTGTTATGATTATCGTTTTCATATTTTTTTCGGTAAAGATAAAAAAAATACTTATAGGTTTGTCTTTTTTCTTTCATTTTGGTGCCTTAATTTCAATAATTCAAAAAAATTATTTGATAATATCTTTTTGTGTTTAACGTTTTATTATGTAAAAGATTATTTTTAGAAAATTAAAATTGAATAACTTTGTAATAAAAAAAATTTATGAATAATCCCTTAATAAAAAAACACATTTTATTGATTGTATTTTTTTTCGGAACATTTTTATTTTTCTCTTGTAATAATCCAAATGTAAAACCTGCTCCAACTGCTCATGGTCTTGCGGGAGATATTGTTGTTGTAATGCAAAACGAAAGTTGGAATAGTGAATTTGGAGATAGTCTACGCGCTATTTTCGAGCAGGATTGTCCCGCAGTTCCTATGGAAGAACCATTGTTTGATTTACATCAGATCTCCAAGGAAAAGTTTAAAGACCAAAATTTGTATCACCGAAATATCATTTTTCTGGAAATAAATCCAAATATCGAAAAACCAAAAATAAGCATCATAAAAGATAAGTATGCAAAAAAGCAGATATTTGTAAATATTGCCGTTAGAGATCTTCCCGATTACATTGAATTATTAGAAAAAAACAAAGACGCTCTTATAAAAATATTTTTGGAAGCTGATAGAGATCGCTGGGTCGAAACCATTCAAACGCACTATAATAAAACAGTAAGTAAACAACTTAGAGACAAATACAACATTTCGGTAAAAATCCCAAAAAATTATCAATTATACGAATATCGCGACACCTTTGCATGGATGGGGCATGAGACAAGAGATTATACAATGAATATTATTTTTTATTCATGGACTTTGACAGATTCCTCATCATATTCACCGCAATATCTTATTGCCATGCGAAATTTAGTTTTAAAGAACAATGTTCCGGGACAGCTGCAGGGAACCTACATGACTACCGAAACAAAATATGATTACCCAATAGTTGAAGTTATTAATCATAATTATCTGGAAACTGCAATTATGCGAGGATTATGGAGAGTGCAAGGCGACTTTATGGGCGGGCCATTTGTCGCTTACTATAAAAAAGATATTCCGAGAAAAAGAATGGTTTGTATGGAAGGTTTTGTATTTTATCCTAATAATGAAGTTCGCGACAAAATTCGATTATTGGAAAACTCATTATACACTTTTGACTTGCTTAAATAACATTAAATATTTTTTCAAATTATTGAAAATCATATTATTTTTGTAAAAAAAATATTATGAATTTGAATAAAGTACTACTTATAGGAAGATTAGGAAGAGATCCTGAAATTAATTATTATAAACCAGATTCTCCTGTTGCTAAATTCTCTTTGGCAACTTCAGAATATTATTTAGGAAAAAACGGCGAAAAAATAGAATCAACAGAATGGCATAATATTGTTTGCTGGAACAATCTCGCCAAATTTGCCGAAAAATACCTTTCAAAAGGAATGCTTGTTTATTTAGAGGGTAGAATAACTACAAGGAAATGGGAAGCTAATGACAAAACCACACGATATTCTACTGATATTGTTGTTCAGGATATAAAAATCCTCGAGAAAAAATCTGATTCAAAAGAACCTGAAATGCAAACAAATCAAACGGCTGCTCAAAATCAGCCAACAACAACAGTAGATGCTCCATCAACGCAACCGGGGAATGAAGTTAAAATATCAGAAGAAATAGATCCGAACATTGATTATAGAAATGACCAGGACATTGATGATGATCTTCCGTTTTAATTAAAATTTTACAGCCTTGGACCCTGAGCCGTATTTAAATACCACAACATTTCTTAACATTTTCTACAATGCTGACACATTCACATTAATCAGCATTTTTGCTACCGCTATATTACTTGTATTTTCCGGACTTATAAGCGGTTCCGAAGTTGCTTTCTTCAGCATAAACAAAAATGAACTTTTAAAACTAAAATCTTCAAAAAGTAAAAACTGTAAACTTATTTTAAAAACACTTGATTCTCCAAACTACTTGCTAGCGACAATTTTAATTGCAAATAATTTTATAAATATTGCAATAATTATACTATCTACATACATCACTACAAAATTGTTTAGTGGAATTGAAAATCCAATCTTGGTTATTCTAACTCAACTTGTAGGTGTTACATTTTTAATTCTTTTTATAGGAGAAATTTTTCCAAAAATTATTGCAGGGAAAAAACCTATTCGATTTGCAATAATAATGGTTTTGCCAATTAGAATTTTGTATTTTATTTTCTATCCTGCCAGCTATATTCTTGTTAATTCAACAAAATTTGTCAACAAAAAAGTAGAAGCAAAACATAAATCAAATATAAGCATCGAAGAACTTTCGCATGTCATAGAATTAGCTTCGGAAGAATTAAAAGAAGAAAAAGAAATGCTAGAGGGAATTGTTAATTCAACAAACCTCGAGGTAAAAGATATTATGACACAAAGAATCAATGTTTTTGCAATCGAATATAACTCATCTTTTCCCGATATTCTCGATAAAATAATTGATGCCGCATATTCCCGAATACCTGTATATGCAGAAAACCTCGATAACATCAAAGGAATTCTTTACATCAAAGATTTATTACCTTATATTTATTTAACAAATAAAGAAGATTTTAGATGGCAAAAACTTGTTCGTACCCACTATCTTGTTCCGGAAACAAAAAAAATAAATGAATTATTAAAAGAATTTCAAACAAAAAAACTACATATTGCTATTGTTGTTGATGAATATGGAGGTGTGAGCGGAATTGTAACTCTGGAAGACATACTCGAAGAATTTGTGGGCGAGATAAACGATGAATCCGATTTAGAAGAGAAACTTTTTGAAAAAACTGCTGAAAACGAGTATATCTTCGATGCAAAAACATCAATTGTTGATTTTTGTAAATTACTCGACATTGATTACAAAGATTTTCAGGAATTAAAAGGAGAATCAGACAGTTTAGCCGGATTACTGCTCGAAATTTATGGTGAGATTCCAGAAAAAAATAAAACAATAAATGTTCTTAATTTTGAGTTTTCAGTTGTTGCCGCGGATGAACGAAGAATTAAAAAAATTAAAGTTAAAAAAACTCATGAATAAAATTTCAATTTTAATACTGATATTGTTGTCGGCATTAATACTCTCTTGTGGACAAAAGCCTTCGACACCAAAGCCCAAAGGCTATTTCAGAATTGATTTCCCCAAACACGAGTATAAAATTTATGACGACGATTGCCCATTCAAATTCGAGTTGCCCGTTTACTCCTTTATTATTAAAGAACGAGAAGAATATTGCTGGATGGATATTTATTTTCCTGTATATAAAGCTACTATTTACTTAACCTATAAACAGGTGAATAACAATCTTGTAGAATTACTCGACGACAACCACGAGTTTATTTATAAACATACAGTAAAAGCTGATGCAATTAATGAACGCAGGTTTGAAAACGACTCCTTGCGAGTTTATGGTTTTTATTACGAACTCAAAGGAAATACTGCAACGCCGGTTCAATTTTTTTTAACAGATAGTATAAATCATTTTATCCGTGGTTCTTTATATTTTAGCACTTCGCCAAATAAAGACTCATTAAAGCCGGTCATTGATTTTATTTCCGAAGATATAATTCATTTTATGGAATCATTCAGATGGAAATAAATAATGTTTATAAAAAATACATTGACGAAAACTCTGTTTTGGCAATCACTAAAATTGACAAAAACGAGCACAAACTTAGAAATATCTGCAATTTGAGTGATGTTGATCTATTTTTGCTTGAACATTCCTCCTCGACACAAAGAAGACTTGAGATTTTAAATGTTAGGTTTTTATTAAAAGAGATTGGAATTTCAGAAAATATAACTTACAAAAATAGAAAACCGATTATCGAAAATGGATTTATCAGCATTTCACATTCCGATAAGTATGCAGGAATAATATATTCTCGCAACAGTCAGTATAGTATTGATATAGAAGAACTTGACGGTAGAATTCTTCGTATCTCAAAAAGAGCTTTCAACGACAAGGAACTTGATATTTCTAAAAATGATATTACTGTTCTAAATCATTTTTGGAACGCCAAAGAATGCGTATATAAATTAGCCGGGACAAAAGGGATTGAATTTAAAACTCAAATATTACTCGAAGAATTTAACAATACGAAATCTGCTATTTTCAGCTTAAATACAATTTCAAATAAAACTTACTTTAAAATTTATTTTGATTCTTTTGACAATCATACATTAGCTTATGCAAAAATTTTAGAAGAATTATAATTGAAAGAAATTTTACAATTTTAATAAATTGTCATTTTTCCATCTATCTACTTATAATGCAATAACTTAACACTCTTTAAAATACAAATTATAAACTCAAACCCTTTCCCCAACCAACCAACTACCTAACCAACTAACTAACAAACCAACTAACTAACTGACTAACTGTCCAACTAACCAACTAACTAACTGACCAACTAACCAACTAACTAACTGACTAACTGACTAACTATCTAACTAACCAACCTAACATCCCCTCATCCCCTTTTTAGATTTTTTCTTTTTCTTTTTCACCGGATTTAATTTATTTTCAACAGCACATTTAATGTGAGCATCTAGAGGCATATCATAGATTGAGAGAGCGTCTTTGCCACCGCTAGCCCATATTAAGTCAAAACTTTCAAGAGTTATATTCATGGGTAGGAATTGATTTTGCCATTTTGCACCGGCTTCATAAATACAGTGTATAATTCCATTCGGAGAAACTGCTAAATCAGAATATCCTGCAAACCCGGGGTCTATTACTTTTGAAACAGGGAAAGTGTTTGCTTCGTCATAACTTATCCTTAAAGTAAGATTTGATCTTTGGCGTTTGGGAGCAGCTTTAAAATTGGAAGGACGTTTTGCCGTCCATGGGATCATTCTGGAATCCGGATTAACAAACAGAATTCTATTTTTCTCCTGATACGGTATCATTGAAAAACGAATAATTGATGCATGACAAATTGGTTCAAAAAAATTATCGGAAAAATAAGGCTGAGACCAATTGCTTATCCCATCAGGGCTTATACTAACAAGTCTTCGGTAATTTATTGATTCATTTCTGATATTAAACATAACTTCTCCTCCCATTAATTCAACAGCTGCAGCCTCATTCGGAAAGACAAGAGTATCATTATGAGGAGAGATTATATCACCTACAAGCCAGGATTTTCCGAAATCATCACTATATAAAACAGATGTTATGCTTGGATAATGTGCCAATGTATTGCTGTTTGGATCTGTCAAAGTGCTTGATGACAGCCAAATTGGAACAATGATTCTACCGTTGCGTAATTGTATTCCATGTCCAGGACCTGTAGCAACAACTTTCCAGTCATATTTTGATCTAAATTCTTCGAAAGCATCAGAAATATTTACCGGAACTGACCATGACAAACCTTCATCATCACTAAAAGTATAAAATACTTTCTGATAATTTGTAACATATAATAAATGAATTCTGTTAGTATAGTAATCTACAATGGGAACAATATTCGATGTGTGAGTTTTGTTCTCATTAAATAAGACCCGGGGTTCAGTCCATGTATTTCCACCGTCGTAACTGGCCCTCATAACCACAGAAGAATCATCCCAGTCACCTCCTTGTCCCTTTCTTCCTTCTGCGAATGCCAATATATTTTTTTGTGATGTGCAAACTATTGATGGGACTCTGTAGATATAAAAACCAAATGTTCCAGATTCAAATAAAATTTGTTTTTTAAAAAATCCTGGTTCCTGTCCACTTACGAACTGTAAGAAAACAAAAAAAACAAAAAAAAAACTATTATCTTCATAAAATTGTTTTTACAAAAATAATTTATTTTTATTTCTATGGCTATAAAACATTATCAACTTTTGATTTTTTTAAAAAAATTGTTTTCTTTGACCTAAAATAAATTCCAATGGGTTTAAAGAAAAACAAAAATGCATTAGTAGTCATTTTTATTCTTTTTTTGGCAATTTTGGTAATCACAATTGTTATACTAAGAAAACAAACGAAGGAAGAACACATTCCTGAAATAACAGAGTCTGAACCAGAGTTGAAATACGGCATTCCTGTTGATGATTGGATTATAATTCAAGACACTGTAAGAAAAGGTGATTATCTTGGTACTATTCTAAACAGATACGGCATTAGCTCGCATAAAATTGACAAAATTGCAAAAATGTCTTCAGACACATTTAATACAACCTCGATAAGTATTGGAAGAATTTATACTGTATTTGCCGACACTATAATTGATTCTATTCCTCAGGCTAAAATTTTAGTTTATGAAAACACAAAAACAAAGTACACTCTTTACGATTTCAGAAATCCTGATACAATAATCATACGTAAGTTAGAAAAGAAAGTTGACACAGTTAGAAGGAGTGCAACAGGAGTTATTAAATCTTCGCTCTGGAATGCTGTTGTTGACAAAGGTTATTCTTGGGATATAGCCTTAGCAATGACTAAAGTTTTTGGCTGGTCGGTTGATTTTTATGCTCTACAAAAAGGAGATTGGTTTAAAGTCATTTATGATGAACTCTTTGTTGAAAATGATCGTGTGGGTTTGGAAAACATTAAAACCGGAATTTTTTATCACAACGGCAAAGAGTTTTGGGCAATTCCTTTTGTTCAGGATTCTATACTAAATTTTTACGATACTGCCGGTAATAATCTTCGAAAAACATTTATGACCGCCCCTCTCGAATACACAAGTGTAAGCTCCCGATATTCTTATGCAAGAATGCATCCTATTTTTCATCAGGTAAGAGAACACCTTGCTGTTGACTTTACAGCTCCTATGGGAACTCCGGTTTATGCATCCTCGGATGGTGTTATCGAAACAAAAACTTTTGATACAGGGGCAGGAAACTATGTAGTAATCCGTCATAACAGCGTTTACAAAACTGTTTATATGCACCTTTTGAAATTTGGAGATATTCAGCTTGGACAACATGTTACTCAAGGACAAATTATTGGATACGTAGGCAGCACCGGATGGTCAACAGGTCCTCATCTGCACTACGAAATTCATGAAAACGGCCGAAAAATTGACCCTCTCAGCTTTAAACCCCCTCCGGCCGATCCTGTGGACTCCGTTCATAGAGAAAGATTTGATAAAGAAAAACAATTCTGGATTAAAGAGCTTAATAAAATAAAATTAGAAGATAAATAGCAAAAAATTTCATTAATTTATTTTTACATATATTTATTTTCAGCTTTTTTGTATTTATAAAAATCACTTATGTTTAAAAACACTTGTGTTTCATCTTGTGTATTTTTAGAGTTTTTATGATAATTTTTTAAGAAAATTTTGTTTTTGTTTTGCCTAAAATCAGTACTTAGCAATTCTTTTTAAAAACATAAACTAGAAAATTTTCATCTTTATTAAAATTACGCAGAATTGAAGGTTTTTGTGATTTTTAAAACTCTCAAATAAAGGTGAATTTTACTCCTCTATATTTATACTTATTACATTTTTTAATCGCCTTTATAATGTAAAATCAAAACTTAATTTATTTTTTTTAATATTTAATCTAAACATTAATTATCATGCACTTAAACCTATGAATATTTGCACTTTATATCATCGTATTTTATCCAAATATCATTACTCTTCTGCAAATTTGACTTTTTTTCTACACCATATTAATTTTATATAAAATATTATACCGATTAACTGAAAGTTATATGAAAAGAATTTTAAACATATTTTCCGCATTTATTTTAGCTTCTATTATTTCGAATGCACAGTCTGCAATGTTTTATTTTTATGAAGACTTTGAAAATCAAGAAAATGCAAACTTATGGACAGTAAACATATTATCCGGTAATGCCGTATGGACAAGGTTAAACGGTTTAGCCTACGGCAATTACAGTTCTGTGGATAATGAAAATTATAACATGAATTTCCATTCATACAATTACAATGCTGATTCTGCCGAATTAATTAGCCCGATAATTAATCTCTCAAACTCAGAAAATCCTGTTCTCAGTTTTTATTTATTGAATCCTGCATGGTCGCTTGATCAGGATACTTTAAAAATTTATTACAGAATTAATCCCCAAAATAATTGGAACCTTTTAGCTATAATTTTTCAAAACTTACAAGCCTGGACTGAATTCAAATTTGCAATTCCTGATAATTCAGAAACAATGCAAATTAAATTTCTAGGAATAAGCGGATACGGTTACGGAATTGGTATTGATAATATATTAATATATGAAGGCACCAATTGTGATGAAAATAAAAATGTTTTAATTGAAAACATAAAAGAAACATCAGCAAGAATCTCATGGTCGATAAATCCTGAAATATATTATACTCAAATTGAATACGGAGTACAAGGATTTTCGATAAATTCCGGTATTAGAATAAACAATATTTCAAATGATTTTGCCGACCTGAATAATTTAATACCCGACACATATTACGAGTTTTATTTAAGAACTATTTGCCTCGAAGGTACCGGAGATTGGCAAGGACCATTCTCTTTTAGAACTACCTGTACAATTGGATCAAATTTACCGTATATCGAAAGTTTCGAAAATCCTGAAAATCCACTGGAATGCTGGCAAATATCTTATGCCAATAGTAATCATCCAGCTGATAATCAAATAATTGTTTGCAACGATGAAGCTTATCACGGAACAAAATCATTCAGATTTTCTTCCATAGCTGCGGGAAATCCTTATGATCAATATCTTATCAGTCCTTTATTGGATTTACCGGATAATACAGAATTAAGTTTTTATTACAAGGCTTTAGAAGGTAGTCAGGAACTTGTTTCCGTTGGATTTTCATCAAATTCACAAAATTCGTTAAGCTCTATTATTTGGATATCAGATATTACCGATGCTGACCAAAACTGGAAACAATTCAGAACTATTGTCCCCGAAAATGCAAAATATTTAGTTTTTCACTACAAGAGTGTATTTCAATATTATTTCTATATTGATAAAATCAGATTTGGATTTCCGCTTAATTGTGCTCAGTCGGAAACTCCCCATCTGGAATTTGCTGCAGAAAATTTTGCCGTTATTAATTTTAGTATTGATGAAAATACTCTTTTTGCTGAGTATGGAACTCATGGTTTTACTAAAGGACAAGGAACAATAATAAACATATACGATTCTATTTTTTATCTAACAAACCTGAATCCGTTTACAGAATATGATGTTTATTTAGTTGGAAATTGTGAAGGAATGCTTATTTATTCCAATCCTCTCACTTTCACAACTAAAGGAATTTGTCCAGACATTCAAAATATTCATTGTGCCACATTAACCTACAACAAAGCTGTTATTCAATGGGATGCGACTCTTGAATACACAACTTATAATCTTGAATACGGTATCAGCGGATTCGAAAAAGGAACAGGAACTCTAATTTCAGGGTCTTATTGTAACAATATTACCCTAACTTCATTAACTCCAGAAACTACTTATGATATTTATGTTCAGGCATTTTGTCAGACTTATGAAACTTTTTCAAACTGGTCGGTGGTATATACATTTACAACTCCTTCAAAAGATAGCACAGTTGTTAACAATCCGGATGACCCCGGAGAAGATGATTTCATCTTAACAGATTTAGAAAACCCTAACTTTGAAACAAATAACAATGACACAACTAATAATTTCAGAAAGATTAAAACAGAAATAATTTTAATAAATCCGCAAAACTATTTCTGCAATCAAACCTCCGTAACAAGCAATTTTGGAATTAAACTTACTAACATTGATTCTTTAATAATACCAAAAGGAACGGAAATCTGTTTTATGTTTGAACAGAAAAAAAATATACCCGGAATTTTCTTTAAATACATCATAGAAAACGACATATTACCGCAATATTCAGTTATTATTGATTTTAACTACACTGTCAATTTTGATGATAATTATTACAAAAAATATTACATAAATCCGATAAGTAATATTATAGAATTTTCGATGAAAATAAATTACTTCGAATTTATATCAATTAGTCAAAACTTAAGTTTCGAAAACAGTAATATAATTACTTCGGAATTTCCGTTAGACTTAAGACCTATTTTTACTGTTAATCCGGATTTCTTACAAATTCAAGAAATTATATGGTCGGATAATTACGGTGATTTAAACAGGCTCATATACAATCCCGGAGAATACAATTTAACTGTAAAAACCGAATACTGCACCTCTTTTGCTTCATTGTCAGTAATTTATAAAGATGATGACCAAAATCCTGACAACATTAATGAGGAGCTTAACATAGAATTATATCCAAATCCCGATAATTCTGGCTATATCATACATTCTAATAAAACTTCAAACAGAATTCAGGTTTTTGATTCTGCAGGTAAACTGATTTTAGATGTTATTACCGTAGAAAATTTCCACAATTTGATTACAAATAACTATGCACAAGGTATATATTATGTGAAAGTATTTTCAAATAATGAAACAATGACAACCAAAGTGTTTATAGAATAAAACTTTATGATAAAAAAATGGGGAAATATTGCGGTTGGAATAATTCTATCTATAAACATCAATGTTATAGGTCAAACAACGTTGAGCAATAACTTTTTGTTCCCAACAGAAATAGAACTAAGCGAAACTAATATTTTTGAATTTTCAACAAATTTTGATAATCCTCATTATGTTCAATCAGCCCCGTCTTGTTCGAGAAATTACGCAGGCATTGAATTTTATTTTTCCTTTACAATAGATGAGTATCTTTTTCCTCTAACAATTAATTCTGAATTTAAAAATCCTATTGACCATGGTATTTCTCTGTATCTTGACTCTAATTATTCGCAAGAAATTGAATGCGGGCAAGCAATTAGCAGTTCTATTTCGTTGAGTATAATTGACACTATAGTTTTAAACAAAAAAGTTTATGGTCGCATTTGGATAAACGACACAAGTGATATTACGAAAATAAAATTGTTTATACAAAATACAGCAAATTCTTTTGCAAAAGTTCCGGTAATTGGAGTGCAATCAATGACTCCGGAGCAAATTGTTAACAATGTTTTAATTTCTGGTTGTGTTCAGGCTTTCAATATTCAATTTACAGGACATCCCGAAGCAATAGGATATTTTACCAACGGAGTTCCAGGGCTTGATTTTAACTCGGGAATTATTCTTTCAACCGGAAAGGCTGTTAATGCAGCAGGACCTAACAATTCTCCGGCAAAATCAACCAATTTTCAATATCCGGGAGATGCTTTATTGAGTTCGATCATTAACAGACAAACTTTTGATGCTTCTATTCTAGAATTTGACTTTATTCCGGCAGGAAATACAATTTCTTTTCAGTATGTTTTTGGTAGCGAAGAATATGAAGAATATGTAGGCGGACATTTCAACGATATTTTTGCATTTCATATTTCAGGAGGGCCTGAAAATTATAGCAATAAAAATTTAGCTATTATTCCCGGCACAAATAATACTCCGGTAAGTATAAATAATGTAAATCACATTATAAATACTCAATATTATAGAAATAATGACAACGGACCACACCTGCAATTTGACGGATATACTGTTACATTAACAGCATCAACGAGCGTTACACCCTGCGAAACTTATCATATCAGATTAAGCATAGCCGACGCGGCTGATGCTATTTTTGATAGCGGTGTTTTCATCAAAGCTGGTAGTTTTGTCAGTGGAACAATGCCTCTTGTAAAAAATGTTAATGACTGGTTAATGGTTGATAAAACCTACGAAGGTTGCGAAAATAATTTGATTTTTGCTAGAAGTGACAATTATTTCATTGAACAACCAATAACTTTTAATATAACTATATCAGGGTCTGCAACTCCAACAGAAGATTATTCTCCTTTACCAACTCAAATAACAATTCCGGCAGGACAGGAATATATTGAAATTCCATACACCGTATTTGCAGATGGCATTTTTGAAGGAGAAGAAGAAATAAAAATTAAAATTTTTACCGGCTGCCAATGCGGAATAGAATTTTATGAATATACTGTTAGAATTTTTGATGAAATAAATCTCTCGGGAATAATTACCGATAATTCACCTAAATGTTCAGGGGAAACAATAAATGCAAATTTAAGTATAAACAATTTGCCCGAATATTATCAAATAGTTTGGAATACCGGACATCAAAACACAACAAATATTTCTTTTTCGGCTGAAGAATCATTTATGCTGAGAGCTGAAATTTTTTATCCTTGCGGAGTTGAGGTTGTTGAAAAATGGATAGATATTTTGCCTCGACCACAAGCAAACTTTTTTACTAACAGTCCGGTTTGCGAAGGACAAGATATTGTAATGTCGGCAAGCAATGGCATTTCATACTTCTGGAAAGGACCAAACGGGTTTAATTCCACAGAAGAATCTGTTATTCTTACAAATGCACAACATCTACAATCAGGGACTTACGGATTAACCGTTACCGGTGAAAACGGATGTAAATTCGTAAAATTATTTGATGTTCAGATTAATGAGTGGCCAAACCCACAACTTAACGAGAATTACCTTTTCTGCGAAAGAGATAACATTAATATCAGCACGGGAAACTTTTATAGCTATTTTTGGTCAGGACCAAACAATTGGTCCTCGCAAAATAATGCACTGATAATAAATCAATCTATTCCCCAATTATCGGGAACTTATTATCTTACAGTAAGCGACGAAATTGGTTGTACCGGAAGTTCTCAAACTAACATTAGCATAAATCCCTCCCCGACTGCTTCAATAATTGCTTCAGAAAAAATTTGTTATCATGATAGTTTTACTCTTTCTGGAAACATATCAGATATTAATTATTGGATTCTACCAGATGGAAATATAATAAATTCTGATTTATTTTTGATTAATCAAGCAGAGTTAACACATTCCGGAACCTATACTTATCATCTGCAAAATAGTTTTGGTTGTAGAGATTCTGCTTCTGCAACAATTACAGTAATATATCCAGATGCTACTATATTAAGCACCGGTCCTTATTGTGCAGATGGCAGTGTCATTAGTCTTCAATCTCAATTTGCCGGAGGCATATGGTTAGGCGAAATTATTTCAGATGCAAATTCAGCCAGTGTAAATACCCAATCATTAAATACGGGATTCTATCAAGTAGTTTATTATATTGGCTTCCCGGGTTGCGAAGACTCTGATACTGTATTAATTTATTTCGAACAAATTCCGCAAATTCAGTTTGAGGTTCCTCAACAAATCTGCAACTCAGATCACTTAATACAACTCAATGCTTATCCTGAAGGAGGATTTTGGGAAAACCAGGGAATAATTAATCCTACCGAAGGAATCTTAAACCCACAACTTTGCACACCCGGAAGCGTATATTTTACCTACACATTTAGCACAGCGACCTGCAATTTAAGAGACAGTGTTAACATTCAAATATTAAATTCTCCGCAAGTTCAGATTACAAATGCTCCCGAACATCTTTGCGTTAACAGTAATCAAATTTATCTTACTTCGAATATTTCCGGTGGGATTTGGTCAGGTACGGGAATTATGAATGCAATTACTGGCCGATTTAACCCTTCAGTTGCAGGAGTTGGAACTCATACAATTTATTATACAGTTCAAAATGAATCCTGCATAGCAAAAGATTCTGTTTTAATTACGGTCGACGACTTTATTCAGGCTTATGCTGGCAATGACATAAGTATATGCAATAATATTGATTTTTACAATCTTCCTCTTGATTCAAATTCATTCTGGACAGGTCCGGGAATTTTGGATTCTTCAGCAGGAATTTTCAGTCCATCATTATCAGGAACAGGAACTTTTCCGTTAGTCTTAACCATTACAAACGGAGCATGTATATCAAAAGATACCATAAACATTAACGTTATTGATAATGACATAGTTCAGGTAATTTATCCTCAACAAGTATGCATGTATGATGGCTCAATTTTTCCACAAATGAACAGTAATAATCTTACATTTTCGGGAAATGGAATAATAAACGCAACTACTGGAGAATTTAATCCGGCTATTGCTGGAGAAGGAATACATCAAATTTTATATAATTATTCTAATGGAGAATGTTATTTTACTGATACTCTGTTAATAAACGTTTTACCAGCTATTAATCCGGAATTTTCATATCAATCTGCTTTATGCAACGATGACTTACCTGTAATTTTAACACCAATTAACCCAGGAGGAATCTGGTCTGGAGACGGAATCATTGACCCTGAAAATGGTGTTTTTGACCCATCACAGGCCAATAATCTTAATATAGTTTCCTATTCAATTTCAAATGAAACCTGCACATCAGTATCTACTGCAATTATCTATGTTTACAATAATTCGTTAAATTTTGAACTTTTAAGTCCTTCTCAGTTTTGTATGTCCGATGAAGAATTTGAATTACAGGTTTTGCCTCCTGGTGGTAATTTTATCGGTCCCGGAATCATAAACAATAAATTCGTACCTTCTTTAGCAGGCAGTGGTGAACATACAATTACATATTCCTTCGGTAGTGGCAATTGCTTCGTCTCAATTGATTTTACATTATTTGTTGGAGATGAAATCTCGATAGATGTAGAATTACCACAAACTATCTGCAAAAACTCTGACCCTATTTTGCTTCCACTTTCTTTCGAAAATATTTCCTGGTCGGGAAATGCTGTAATAGATAATATTTTTTATCCTTCCATTGCAAGCACGGGTAACAATACAATTTTTGCAAATATTGTTATCAATGGATGCAATCAAACTTTTGAATATAATATTTTTGTTAAAGACGTTTCTGAACCTAGTATTACAAACGTTTCGTATGCTTATTGTCAGAATTACGGTTATATTTATCCTGACTTTTATCCAGAAAATGGAGTTGTGAACAGTACAAGTCTTGATTCTCTAAACAGAATAAATACTTATGACTTAAATCCGGGAATTTATCAGATTATTTATACAGTAGAAAATGACGGGTGCTCTTCGAGCAGTTCTCACATTTTTGAAATTTTACCAATACCAACACCTGAAATTGTTTTACCTTCAGATAATTATTGCCTTAATTCTGGAGAAGTGTCAATTCATACTATTCCTGAAGGTGGTTGGTTCCAAAATATAGAAATCTCCGGGAACTCATTTTTCCCTTCAACTTTCGGTATCGGTGAACACACAATATTGTATGGATACTCTGCTCCCAACGGATGTACCTCATACACACAAAAACAAATCACAATTTTTGAGCAACCGGAGATTTCTTTTGAAATTTTAAATCCTGTTTCTTGCTTCGGTGCTAATGATGCCTCCGTTAAAGCAATTACAAATGTACCAGCAGAGATTTTCTGGATTGAAGAAGACAGTATAATTTCCACAATACTTTCAAATGCCTCTGCAGGTTGGCATAAAGCTATGGCTATTTCAGAGTTTGGATGCACAACTGTAGATTCCATTAACATAGACTCACCTGCCCCGCTTAATATCCAAATTTCAGGAACTCAACAACTGCAATGTCCCGAAAATGCTAATGCTATACTTACCGCAAACTGCTACGGCGGAAATGCTCCATACAATTATCAATGGAATACGGGACATATCAATCCAACAATAACTGAACTTTCTGTAGGTGAATATTCACTTACAGTTACCGATAACAACCTTTGTTCAGAAATTGCCTCATTCACCATTTTACCGCCTGACACAATTCAAGTGGAAATTTTCTCTAAAAATCCCAAATGTTACGGCTATTCCGACGGAGAAATAGAAATAATTACAAATACTCAAAACTCTTCGATTGTATGGAATGATAACAACTCAACTTCGTTTTTAAGAGAAAATTTAATTGCTGCAAATTACTCTTTCGAAATTACCTACAACAATGTTTGCAAATATAACGGTGAAGTAACTTTAGCACAACCCGAAGAAATAAAAATTCTTGCTACTGTTACAGATGTAAATTGTGAAAATAATTTTGGCAGCATTTTAATATCTGTAACAGGAGGTACTGAACCTTATGAATTTTTATGGAACAACGGTGAAAATTTGAATTTTTTAGAAAATATTCCCGCCGGTGTTTATGAATTAAGCGTTACAGATTCGAATAATTGTGTTGAAGATACAGTTATTACAATTCTTGCAAATGGTAATCTAACGGTAAACATTCAGGAAGTTTCGCCGATTAAATGTTATGATGGAACTGATGGAAAGTTAATTGCCGTTACGGAAAACAATGACGTCGAATATTTGTGGAGTACCGGCGAAGCATCTCAACAAATTTCTGATTTGCCCGCAGGTACATACTCTGTAACGATTTCCGACACAAAAGGCTGTACCGGAACGACAGAATATACACTACAAAATCCGAATCCTATAATTAGAGAAATTAATACCACTCCGGTAAGGTGCTTTGCAGAAAATAACGGAGAAATCAGAATTTCGGTAAATTTACCTGAAAGCGAATTATTCTGCATTTGGAAAGATGGTGCAGTTGGGTTGAACAGAGAAAATTTATATTCAGGAACATATTATTTCACCATTTCGGACACGAATGGATGTTCGGTTTCTGATAGCGTTTTTATTGAAGAGCCAGAAGCCCCGTTAAGCATTGAATTTTCTTTTAGTAACCCCAAATGCCATAATTCAAATGACGGACAAATTAATGCTTTTGCTTCGGGAGGAATTCCACCTTATTATTTTGAATGGAAATTTAAAGAGTATTCATATAACGATTCAAAAATTATAAATTTGCCCGCCGGAACTTATTCTTTAACTGTTTCTGATTCAAATGATTGCAAAACAGAAACAACAATCACCCTTGAAGAACCCGAACAAATAAAAATAAATGCAATTAGTTTTCCTGTAAGTTGCAACAACAACCCTGACGGTAAATTAATAATAAAAGCTACCGGTGGTTTGTCTCCATATATTTACCGGGTCAACAATAGAATATACAATGATTCTATAATCGAAAACTTGCCTCCGGGATTGTTTACAATTAAGTCTATTGATAGCAACAATTGCAGCTCCGACGAAATATCAGTATCAATATCAGATTCCGAACTTGAATGCCTGATAATACCCAATGCTTTTACCCCAAACGGCGATGGAATTAACGATACTTGGGAAATTCAAAATATTGAACTTTACCAAGATGTAACTATTCAGGTCTATAATCGTTGGGGACAAATTGTTTACGAAACATGTTCTCCTTCTCAAAAATGGGACGGAACATCCAATTCACATCCTTTACCATCAGGAACTTACCTTTATATAATCTTTTTAAACAACGGAAAACATAAAATTCAAGGTTCTGTTAGCATTTTAAAATAATTTTCAGAAATTAATTATATTTTCGTATATTTGAAGATAAATTGACCCTTGAAATAATTGTTTATGACAAACAGAAAAAAAATTATTTTTTTTTATATATTTTTATTAACATTTTTATCATCGGCTTTCATTTTTTTTATTCATTCAAGACCAGCTGTAAAAGTAAACTATATTGAGCGTTCTGAAACTTTTTACAACAATTTCTCAGCATTAAATAAACTAATTAATTATAACTCCATTTTAAGAAATAATATTTTTTTGTTAATTAGCGATAACGAATATTTTTATTCAACTGATAGCATTCTTAAAAAAATACATTATTATTCCTTATCAATGGATTCTGCACTGAATCAATTGCAAATCATAAAACAAACTGAATTAATAAACATTAAAAAAGACCTCGATTTGCATTATAAAAATATCTTAAATTTGTATTACAACGATAAAAAGCAAGAAGCACTTAATAAATTTGTTGAAGTATTCAATCCTATTAGTTTAGAATTAACGCAAAAATGTTATTATTACTTGAACATAGAAATAAAATCACATTCGGAATTTCTGAAATCCATTGAAAAAGGAAAACAAGATTTAATATTTTACATTATTTTAATACTTTTTTTATTAACTGCAGGCTTCATAATTTTTTTAAGAGTCTATTCAATTGTGAGGGATATTACAGAAGAGAAAAAAAATAAAGAACTAAAAGAAAAATATTATAACATTATTAAAAATATAAGTTCTAAAAACAAACTCGGGTTTTGGGAATGGAATACTGCAGAACCCAAACCCGATGTTTCTGATGAATGGCTGGAAATTTTCGGTATTGAAAGAGAAGTTTATGAAAATTCCACTGTTGACAACCTTGTCTCGTACTGCGATAAAGAATCGCTTCAACTGGTGGAGAAACGAATGGGAATGATGAAAAAAGCTCAGATTTCCGAGTTTTTTGATGAATATACTTTTAATCATCCCGTTAAAGGTAAAATGTATATCGAAGTATTTGCAAAAATTGTTGATTATACTCCCAAAGGAAATGCAGTTTATCACGGTTATCATAAAGATATTTCAGATTATAAGAAAATTAAATCAGAATTAGATTTCATTTCAAAAGAAAGAAAATTTATTATCGAAAACTTTCCTCTACCTTTGCTTATTGCAGAAAAAAAATTTTCAAATAACCAGCAAGATTATTATTTTGTGGTGATTAATTCAGAATTTGAATTATTAACAAACATTAATGGATTTTCAATTGTAAATAAACCTTTAGAAAAAATTACCGAAATCTCATTTCAAAAAACTATACTAAATGAAATAGAATCATTACAAAAAAACAAAAAAATAGAATTTGATGTTTTTGACGAAAAATTAAAAAAGAATCTCGAAGTATTTGCCTTTATGCTTAATGATGAGAGGTTTGCAATAATACTAAGGGATATTACAGAAATCACAAATTTACTTAAGAAATGTAAAAACTATGAATCTCTCTATAAATATTATACAAATTATTCCGAAAATGCATTTTTTTTGTTAAATCCTCAAACTTTAAATATAATTTACTCAAATAAAAAAGCTAAAGAGCTTTTTAAAGCAAACAATGCCTCCGATTTTAAAAATCTCGATTTTATAAAACTACAGACAAATGATTTACAAAAGGAAAAATTAATTTCATTTTTTATTAAACAGGCAAAAATAAATTTTGAAAAAATAGAGAATATCCCACTGGAATGGGAATTTATAAGATTTGATGGCTCAAAATTTCATGGACAGATTAGATTAAATAAAATTTACTACAATAACTCCGAAGTAATTATTGCAGAAATTAAGGATCTTACTGAATATAGCGAAACTGTAAAAAAATACGAAAGAATTCAACTTTGGTTACAGAAAATAATTAATGCTATTCCTTCTTTAGTGGTAGTAAAGGATAATTTTGGAAATATTTTAATGGCAAATAATACATATCTTGAAACTTTCGGACAATCTGCAGAAACAATTGTAGGTAAAACCAATAAAGATATTTACCACCCTAATGATGCTAACATAATACAACATATTGACATCGAAATTTCACATTTTGGAATTCCAAGAACTTATGAACAGAAACTTTTTATTTCAACAGGTGAACAAAGATACTTTTTGGTAAACAAAGTTCCATTAAAAGACGAAAACAATAATGTATATGCTATTGTAAGTCATGCAACAGATATTACACAGTTAAAAAATCTAGAAGAAAAACTACTAAATCTTAAAAATGAGGCCGTAAATGCCAATAGAGCAAAATCTATTTTTCTCGCAAACATGAGTCATGAGATTCGCACACCGCTAAATTCGATAATCGGGTTCTCAGAAATATTGGCAAATATTGCCGCCGACCCTGTAGTAAAAAATCATGCTAACTCCATACTCATAGCGGGCAAAACACTCTTAAATCTTATAAACGATATTTTAGATTTGGCAAAAATCGAATCCGGAAAAATAAATCTCAATCCCGACTATCATGATCTAAATAAAATTCTGGACGAAATAAACAGTATTTTTAAATTGCGTGCCGAAGAAAAAGGCTTGAACTTTAAAGTAGTTTCGAACATTGAACAAAATCTGGTTGTGAACATTGACGGGCACAAAATTCGTCAGGTATTGATTAATTTAGTTGGCAATGCCATAAAATTTACAGAACAAGGATTTGTTGAAATTAACCTCAAATATCACTTAAAAGAAAACTCTCTCGCCGATATAGAAATAAAAATAAGCGACAGCGGACCGGGAATTTCAGAATACGATCTAAAAAAAATTTTTTTACCTTTCGAACAAGCCGGAAACATTGATAATCAAAAATTTGGAGGAACCGGTCTTGGACTAAGTATTTGCAAAAGAATAATAAGACTAATGAACGGAAATATTTCCGTCGAAAGCAAACTAAATTACGGTACAACTTTTACAGTTAGTATTCCAAACATAGAATATGAGATTACAAATCAAATTTTTGCAAAAGAATCCAAAAAGGTTCTTGATGTAATTTTTGATAAAGCAAAAATTCTTATTACCGATGATGCTAACGACAGCCGCGATATTTTAACCGAACACCTTAGACCATATAATTTCGCTATTTACGAAGCTGTTTCAGGCAACCATGCTTTACAAGTAGTGAAACAAGTGAAACCTGATATTTTAATCCTTGATATCAGACTTCCGGATATTTCAGGAATAGATGTT
>Ga0209720_1000060_pt1 | contig 109074 bp, 73 predicted proteins | sample AD_JPNMR3_MetaG_FD_184426 | JGI IMG/M metagenome (GOLD analysis project Ga0209720, IMG submission 184426) | Active sludge microbial communities of municipal wastewater-treating anaerobic digesters from Japan - AD_JPNMR3_MetaG (SPAdes) (version 2) | ecosystem: Engineered > Bioreactor > Anaerobic... | reverse complement strand
CACCACGCCGTCGGCGACGGTAGACTGCCTCAGCGTGATGGTGGCAGACGGCGGCGTGGTGGTCTTGCCGAACAGGGTGGGCGACAGGCCGGTCACTTGCGTTGGCAGGGGCCGGATGTAACGTCCGTCCGGAGCCGCGTCGTAACGCACGTCGTCGAACGAGAAGCTGATCACGGTCGAAGAGCTGCTGTTCACGCGCATCTTCACCGTGCGCGACGTGCTCGTACTGGTCTTTTCCGTCGACCATCGGCCAACGTAGGTCCCGTCGAGCCACAACTCGCGGATCCAGACGTTGCCGATCATGGCGCAGGTCAGCTTATAAGTGTGCCATTCGCCTACCGCGATGCCGGTGAAGCCGTCGTTGATCGGGCTGCCATCGGCCGCCACACCCTTGTTGGTGCCCCAGGCGTTGGCCGTATTGGCCAGCCGCTGGGTGGCGGAATCGTAATAGAAGGTGAACTCCTTGCGGACGTCAGGTGGCAACACCAGATCGATTTTGACGCCGGCCTGGTCATTCGTCGAGATCCCCGACGCGGGCGAGTTCACCTTCATCTTCCATTCCATGGTGAAGGCGTTGCCCGTCACCTCCACGAAATCCTCTTCTGGAGTGGCAGGGTCGTCGTAGAGGAACGTGCTGGTGATTCCGCCGACCACGGGATCGTTGTTGCGATCCCAGGTATTCTTCTTGCCTCCGGCGTTCGTGATGGTGAGAACCCCGCCGGATACAGTGCTGTTGTCACCGGACGCAGCCCCGCCCTGCGTCCAGGCGGGGTTGGCTTTATCGGGCGTCACGTCACCGTTGTACTGGACGTCCCATAGCAGCGCTTGCGCCGGCATGGCCCCCGAGAGGACGACCGCGACGATCACCAGACAGAACCCTCCCGTCCGCCACCTGCGATGTCCCATATTGCATCCTCCTCCTGCGCAGTGACATGTCCTTCAACACGATCTGACACCGTTCTGTCGAACGACCTGACAAGAACCGGAGTGGCAACTGCCGATTTGAAGAGCTTCAGAACTGTGTCCGTGAGGCTACCCCCCACCCGGTTCCCTTCAACCGTCCCGTTCCAAGACGACCGCCTGAGGCAAAGACTGGCATCTCATCCCGCCGAGGCGGGCAAGATGTCCGCCCCCCGAACGATAAAAGGCTTTAAGACAGTGTACCGTATAAGTTGCGGAATGGAAGTGGCAGCTTGCGATTTTGCTCATCGCCGAGTCGCGTTTGTGCCGCCGGCCTGCCCGTCGCCGGGCGGAGATCCGGGCAGGCGAAACGGGTCCGGCCGGGCAACGAATTCCACTTGGTCGAAGATTCTCGGGCCTCGGCCCTTGTTGGTGCGATCGTATCTCAGGAACAACGTCACATGTGATGCGCTGGGAAGAATAGGATCGCCCTGCCCCACGCCGACCGTATCCCACGCGTCATAGGTCTCGATAACACGGGACCAGATAACCGACGGCGCCTCGGGATCGGTGCCGCCCGCTGGGTCGATCCCGACACGAACGCCGCCCTTGGATCCGTCACCGTGAACCGTGAACACGCGGGCGGATAACCGGATGGGCACACGTTCAGGGATGGCGAGCCGCAGGTAAGCACCGCCGGACCCGCCGTCAACGGCAGCCGAGCCTCCGCGAGATGAAGCCCGTCGCCGACCGGGAGGACACGACGTCAGCACGCGCGAACCCGCCTCGGGCGGGATGCCCAGTCGGGCTGCGGGCACGATCTCGAAACCGGCCCCGAACGGCTTCCATGCATGCGATCCATTCTCGAAGTCGTCGGTCACACGATACACGGGTATCGTTGCGAGGCGCGCGTGCCGGTCGGCGATCGCCTTCCAGTCCTTGGGGTACTCTTTGAAGACGTAGTACGCCGCTCGTGGATTGCCCTTGCGGTCGCACAAGCCGTACTCGCTGCCGTCAAAGTCGCGCAGCGTGTGAACGGAAGCTTGCACCACGAAGTGAAACTCCGGGCTGGTGAGCATGTCGAGCGACTCGGCCAGCCAACGCGCTTTGAGATCGTGACCATATTCCTTGCTCCAGCCGTACTCCGTGATCCAAAGCTTCCGGTCGCCATGCCCGTGCGAGACGAGAATCTGGTGGATGCGTTTGAGGCTGTGCCCGTCGATGGGACCGTCAGCCCGGTATGGATGTACCGCCACGGCATCGAAGAAGTCGCCGCAACCGAGCTCATACAGTCTTTCGAGGTATCGCGGGTAGCCCTTCCATCCCCCGCCGTCCAAACCGCCGACGGCCACCAGGCAATCGGGATCAACTTCTTTGATCGCGGTGTACGCGAGTTTCAAGACCGGGGCGTACTCTTCGGGCTTGTTGCCTGCGTGCCAGCCGTAGCCGTTCTGCTCGTTCCAAAACTCGTAATAACGAACGCGGCCCTTGTAGCGTTCGGCCACCATGCGATAGAACCGCCGGGCCTGCGGATAGAACTCCGGCGGCACGGCCCATCCCCATGGCTTGTCGCGTTGCTCGGGCGCCAGTGCCCACTTGGGCGTGGCCACGATCAGGAAAATCGGTTCGAGGCTGTACTTCTCGCACTGGGCCACGGCGTGATCCGGCTCGTCCCATTTGAAAACGCCCGGTTCGGGCTCGACCAGGTCCCAGCCCGCCCCGATGCGGATGTTGGTGCATCCGGCCGCCTTGGCCGCTTCGAGCTGAGCGTCGCTGACGCCGGCGTTGATACCGAAGATGAGCGGACGGGGTTGCTGCTGGCCAGGACTTCCGGCAGCCGTCACGAGCATGCAAAGGACCGTCCCCAAGAGGTGAGTAAAGGACATCCCGTTCTCCCATAGAATTGACGGACGGGCGGCATTTTGAGCGATGAGGCCTTCATTGACAAGGTTTTAGATTAGGTTTTCGACGACGCATTCCCGAAGCCCCTCCCCGCGTGTCTTGCTCGAAACCGGTCCGGTGCCTAGACTGGGGCGTCATGGCACAACCCCAAGTAGAGTCCCAACCGCAGTCGCGATCGGAGCCGCCGGCGCGGTCCGTCCTGCTGTCGGTCGAGAAGGTCCGGGTTCAGTTCGGCAAATTGGTGGCCGTTCGCGATCTGTCGTTCGAACTGCGGGCCGGCGACCTGCTGGGGCTGATCGGTCCGAACGGCGCGGGCAAGACCACGCTCCTGCGGGCGATTGCCGGCCTCCAGGCCGTGACATCCGGGCGCGTGCGGGTGATGGGCGAAGAGGTACGGCCCGACAACCGCTGGTTCAAGCGTCACGTCGGTTTCACCGCCGATACCCCCTCGGTGTACGAGGAACTGACCGTTCGCGAGTTCCTCGAATTCGTGGGGCTGGGATATGGGCTGCCGCGGGAGGAAGTGAATAGCCGAATCGACTTTTGGCTCCAGCAGGTGTGGTTGGACAACAAGGCCGGCGAAAAGATCAAGACGCTGTCGCGAGGCATGCGGCAGCGGATCGGCATCGCCCGCACGTTGATGCCCAACCCCCACGTGATCCTGCTCGACGAACCGGCGGCGGGACTCGACCCGGCCGGCCGCGTGCAATTCCGTCAGTTACTCTGCAGCCTGCGCGATCAGGGCAAGGTGCTGATCGTCTCGTCGCACATCCTGGCCGACCTGAACGAGTACTGCACGCACATTGCCATCATGGCTCACGGCAGTATCGTGCAGATGGGCACGGTGGCTCAGGTGGCGGAGTCGGGCAATGGCGATCGGTGCCGATACACCATCGGTCTGGTTCGGCCGGTGGCGGGTCTGACCGATACACTCTCGGAGGTTGCCGGTGTCTCCGGCGTACAGGTGGACCGGGATCGACTGGTACTCGAATACAGCACGGACCGGGCCAGGGCAGCTGCCCTGCTGGCTGAACTGATTCAGCGCGGCGTGCCGGTGGCATCGTTCGCGCCGAATACGCCGGGTCTGGAAGAAGCGTACCTGCGAACTGGCATTCGCCAGGTCGATTAACGGCATTCGCCAAGTGGATTAACGGCTGACTCATGAGCGACTCTCCACTATCGCTGAATTCGATCGCCTGGGTGCACTACCGCCTGCGCGGCGGGATGCGCAGCGTCATCCTGCAAAGCGGCGGCTTCCTGGTGATCGTGGGCGGCTTGATCATCGCTGCGGTACGGGGCGACCCCAAAGACGCGCGCTCGATTTTGTACGGATGGCTCATTTCGCTTCTGGCCATCCAGGTCGGTATCCTGATCTTGTACGGCGGGTCGGCCGTGCGGAATGCCGTGCGCAGGGATTTTCAAACCGGCATGATCGCCTCTCACCGGCTCATGCCGATCTCACCGTCCCACGCGGTCGCCGGCTACGTGCTGGGAGCATGCCCACAACCATTGGCGGTGGCAGGCACCAACCTGCTGATCGGCCTGCTCATCGCGGGCCCGGCTCGGGTCAACCCGGCTGACTGGCTGGCCGCCAACGGATTGCTCCTGTTGTTTGCGGTGTGCTCATGGGTGGTGGTGGTCTGCGCTTCGCTCATCTCGGCCAAGTCGGCGGGCGTCGTCCTGGTCGCGCTGGTCTTGATCTTCATGTCGGGCTTGCTCACGTTAGTGCCCGCGTTCACAGTGGTGTGTAGCCCGCTGGTCGGCTCGAACATCTTCGGCATCGTGATGAGAGGGGCGGCCTGGAGCGACGTATTGCATCTGTCGGTCATCGCTCAACTCGTGGCCACGACCCTGTTTTTCCTCGCGGCCGCCCGCAAGTACCGCCGCGATGACGTGCCCGCGGCCAGCCCGCGGCTGGGATTGATCATCGTGGCGTATTATGTGGCCGTCACGTTGATCGGCATCCACTATTGGCCCTCGCTGCAGCCTGTGATTTCGACAATAACCGGCCCCCTGGGCCCGCTGCAGGCGTTGGCGTCACTGATGCTCGGCATCCTCGTGGCGTTCCTGCCCGTGGGAGCGGCCGCCTGGCGGGAGGAAGAGTATCGGCGGCGCCGACTGCTTGACGACCCGGCCTTGGGACGCCGCCCATCGAACAGCGTCGAACTGGCACTGAAGTTGGCGTTCCTGCTGGCGCTGATTCCCGCCATCGCATTGGCCGAGCCCAGTCTCACCCGCAACGGGTTCACGCTGGCGTGCCTGGCCGCAACGCTGGTGCCCCTCGCCTATTTGTTCCGCCTGACCTACCGCGTGCGGGCCACCGCGGGACTGTTCGTGGGGCTGTGGATCGCCGCCGTCTGGATCCTGCCCTGGATCGTCTCGTTCGGCGTACTGGTAGCCTACGGCATCGACGACACATTGGAATTACCGGTGGCCTGGCAACGAGCCGAAGCCATCGCCAGCTTCAGCCCGATTGGCGCGTTGATTTCCATCTGGACGAGCGGCGACCAACGCCACCTGCCCGGCCTGATCTTCCAGATCATCGTCGCCCTGCTGATGGCGGTGCTCTATCACACTCGTCGCTCGGGCAAAGGCGAGTTGTACGTGCCCGTCGCGGGCAGCAAATAGAGACTTACGCCTCAACCGTCAGCCAATCAGGGTTCACCGCTGCCCTGTCCCCCCCCATTCCTCGGCCAGTTCCACCATCCGCGCGAGCCGTTCCGGCTTGACGTGAGGGGCTACCGAGCAGGCCGACGACAGGATGTAACCGCTACCCGGGCTGCCGATCTCGAGTCGCTGCCGAACGGCCCGCTCGAACGCGGCGTCGTCCGCTCGCAGCATCTCGTTGACCGCGTCGAGATTACCCTTGAAGAAGAAGCGTTGGCCGAACTCGGCTTTGGCTTTGGCCAGGTCTACCGTGCCCAGCGGCGGCGGATCGAGCGTATCGATCCCGTCGAAGCCGGTTTCGGCCATCAGGTCGAGCCGATCGCCGATGGCCCCACAGGTGTGTACGTACGACGGAATGCCGCATTCGCGAATGGCCGTCGCGACCTGGCGCTCGCAGGGCACGACGAACTCGCTGTACATCGCCCGGCTGATGAAGCCGGCCCCGGCGAACGCCGAACTGACCAGGATGGCATCGGGTTGGATGGCCGCATAGCAGCGAATCTGGGCGGTCACCATCGCCGCCAACCTCGTCAGGAGCCGCTGGCACATATCGGGCACGTCGATCAGTGCCATGAGCGCGTTCTGGTACCCGAACAGCTCCATCAGATGCGTGAATGGTGAAAACACTTCCATGTGCACCGACACGTCCGGACAAGCGGCACGAGCGGCGCGTAAGCCACTCACCATCCAGTCCGGATAGCCGGCGGGATCGGTCAGCTCCGCATCGACCGGGAGGTCCCACAACGCGGGGGCATGCCAAGTATTCCACACGTAGCCCGGCGTCCGCCAGATGGCCGGATCGCCCGGATCGATCCGTTCGTAATCGGCACGGGCCAGTGGGCTGCCGTCGGCCTCGAACGTGTGCGGATTGTCGTTGGTCGGAAACGAGGTGATGCGGCCGTCGCGCCAGATGATCCGTTCGCCCGCGTCATGGCGTTCGTGCTGCTCGATGAACTCGCGCCAGTTCGCCGGCCGGCCGGGCAGATTCAGTAGGAGGCCATCGAAACGATACCGCCGCTGAAAGTCGGCCAGCACGCGGGCGAACGTCGTGCTGTCGAACCAGATGACCGACGGCGGCTCGCCCGAGTGCAGAAAATAATGCCCTAAGGCAAGCTGACACATAACCGGCACCCGGTCCACCGGCTCGTGCCGCATCGCCGCCCGCATTCGTTCGCGTGAAGTCATGTGCGAGATTGTATCGCGAGAACCGCCGCGGGCTTAACAGCTGCCCTTGACCGCACTGCCTAGAAAATTATATAATAACACCCTATTGCCAGTCGGAGGACGAAGCATGCCCGTCCGCGTCATCCGCGTCGCCTGCGTTCTGCCGGCGTTGATCGCCTGGGTTGCATCTCCGCAGTCGTCGCCGGCACAGTCTCCCGCTACCGAGGTACGGGCGATGTGGATCAGCCGGTTCGAGTGGCCCGACGACGGCAACCCCAACACCATCGAAACCGAAGCCACGATCAAGGCCCGGATCGACGCCTACATGCAGCAACTGGCCGCCCACCATTTCAATGCCGTGTTCTTCCAGGTGCGCGGCCAGGCGGACGTGTTCTACCCTTCGCCGGACGAGCCCTGGTCGCCGCTGATCAACAACGGCGTCGATCCGGGTTGGGACCCGCTGGCCTACGCCATACAATCGGCTCATTCCAACGGTTTGCGGTTCCACGCGTACATCAACACGCACACGTGCTGGCAAAGCTCGAGTCACAAACCGCCTGCGGCGGAGAACCATCCGTTCAAACTGCACTGCGACGCCTCTGACCCAGCCCGCCGCGACTGGCTCATCCACGACTCGGCTGGCAACCCCGTGCAGTGGCACGAGAACGACTACGTCTGGATCGCCCCCGGCGTGCCCGAGTTCCAGGCCTACATCCGCAAGCAGGTGTTGCACGTCGTCGAGAACTACGACGTGGACGGCGTGCACTTCGACCGCATCCGCACGCCCAACTCCAACTTCTCGTACGATCCGATCAGTCAGGCTCGCCGTGCCAGCCCGCAAAGTAATCCGAACAACCTGGATTTCAGCCACTGGACGCGCGACCAGATCACCCGCAACGTCCGCGACATCTACGCGGCCATCATGGCGGTCAAGCCGCACGTGGTCGTCAGCGCCGCGGTGTTTCCCGACCCGTTCTCAGCGCCCGCCGGCCAGCACCAGGACGCGCTGACCTGGGCTCAAACCGGCGGCCTGGACATGATCGTCCCCATGATGTACTCGGCGGGCGGCGAGGGCAGCACGTGGGACAATCGTCTGAAGGCCTGGCTGGCCGGCAGCGCGGGACGCCAAGTCGTGGCCGGCCAGATCACCAGCGTCGGCACGAGCACGCTCCTCACACAGGTAGACCTGACGCGCACGCGGGCTGCCGCAGGCAACTCCGTGTTCTCGATTAGCTCGTTCGCCTCGTGGGCGGATTACCTCGCCAGCGTGTACCAGGCTCCGGCGGCCCTGCCGGCCATGGCCTGGAAGTCCGCTCCCGAGCACGGCATCATCATCGGGTATGTGACCGGCGCGGCGGGCGAAGCGGTCGTCGACGCCCAGCTTCGGCGCGACGGATCGGACTATGTCGGCCTCTCGAGCGGCGATGGGTTCTACTCGTTCCTCCTCGTGCCGCCCGGCACGTACAGGGTTCAAGCGTCGCATCCGGGCTACGGCACGGTTCAAGTCGAGAACGTGAGCGTGGCCGCCGGTCAGGTCGTGCGCCGCGACATCAATTTGGGCGAGCGGCTTTTGCCCGTGATTGCCAAAGTCGAACCCGATCCCGATTCGGTGATCGGCGGCCGCGAGTACATCCGCCAGCTCAGCCTGATCCAGGGCATCGTGGACACCTGGACGCTCGTCGAGGGGCCGCCCGGTGCGGTAATCAACGGGCAGGGGCAGATCAGCGGCTGGTTTCCGCAGGTTTCGCAGATCGGCCAGCTATTCACGTTCACAGTTCGCGCAACCGGACCGGACGGGAGCGACGACGAGACTTGGCAGGTCCGCGTTGTTCCCCCGCCTCCCTGCCTCATCCACCGATTCACCGGCTTCGAAGGCCACAATCCGGGTACCCGCGTGCTCTTCCAGCTTCCACGGTACAGCGGGACGACCGGATCGCACTTGGCGACCAGCCCCAACGTGAGCGAGGTCACTGACGAGGTGACGGCGTTTAAAGGCGATCGGTGCCTCAAGGTGCAGTGGCAATTTGTTGACACGGCAACGAGCCGCTGGATGCGACTGACCGCCAGCAACGGCCCGGTCATCCCCAACCCGACAGTGCCGTATGATCGCCCCATCCGCTTCCGGCTCCGCGTCGACCACGGCTCGTTCCGGCTGTGCGTGGGTATCCGCGAAACGAATACCACGGCCGCCATCGGCGAGGATGGCGGGAGCGAGGGCCCCATCGAATGGGTGGGTGCGGCTGCATCGAACGGCGGTGCGCCACAGGGCCGGCTCGTGCAGGCCCAGCCGGGCGTCTGGCAGACGTTCGAGTTCAACCCGCTGACCGATCCGGTCGTCAGCTTCACCGGCGACGGCCATTTGCCGGTGGACGGCAAGGGCGTCTTCGAGCACATCGCGTTCGCCTCGGTGGGCGACCCGGGACCGTTCACGGTGTATATAGACGACATCGATCTGGGTTGTTACTCAGAACCGTTCGGCGACTTCAACCGCGACGGCCACGTGGACGCTCTTGATCTGTCGCTATTCGCGGAATGTGCCTCGGGCCCGTCGGTGCCGCTGCAGGCGGGCTGTGAGTTCGCCGACGCCAATGGAGACGGTTTTGTGGACGTCAACGACTTTGCCGCCTGGCAGCGCTGCTACAGCGGCGTCCTGCCCCAGCTCGATCCCGACTGCGCACCATGACTGAACATCCCGCCATTACCGCTCTCCTGCGGTGGTCCGCCGCATCGTTTGATAGCGGTGGCGGACTCGCTCATAATGCCCGTCCGAATGCGTGGAACGGATGATCGCACGAGCCAGGGAACCGGCTAGGGTGTCCGGTTCTCAGGCTCACGCGTCTTGCCGTCCGCACTCATGCGATGGAGTTGCATTCATGGTTCGGATTGCAATCGCCGGCGCCGCCGGCCGGATGGGAGGCCGCATTCTCTCATTGGCCTGGGCGGATCCGCAGTTTGAAGTGGCCGCCGCACTCGAGAAAACCGGCCATCCTGCCACCGGACAAGATGCGGGCGAGAAGGCGGGCCTGGGGCGCATCGGTTTGCCCATTCAGGATCGCACGGCTACCGAGTTTGACGTGCTCATCGATTTCACCACGCCGGACGGCACCATGCACTGGCTGGACTACTGCCTGGTGGCCAAGCGCGGTATCGTCATCGGCACCACCGGCCATTCGCCCGACCAACTGGCGACCATCGAGCAGGCTGCCGGGAGTATTCCCGTGCTGAAGGCCGCCAACATGAGCCTGGGCGTCAACGTGCTACTCAAGGTGGTCGCCGAGGTGGCGGCAGCGTTGGGCGACGGCTACGACATCGAGATCGTGGAGGCCCATCACCGCTTCAAGATGGATGCGCCAAGCGGGACCGCTCTGGCGTTGCGAGACTCGATCTTGAAGGCCACCGGTCGCGACGCGAATCGCGACGTCATCTACGGGCGTCAGGGGCAGACCGGCCAGCGTCCCTCCCGTCAGATCGGCATGCATGCCCTGCGGATCGGCGACGTGGTCGGCGAGCATGAGGTGCAGTTCGGTACGCTCGGCGAAACGGTGACAATCAAGCATTCGGCCCACACCCGCGACACGTTCGCCTCCGGCGCCCTCCGCGCGGCAGCATGGCTGGCCGGCAAGCCGGCCGGTCGCTACGACATGCAGGATGTGTTGGGATTAAGAGGGTAGGTTTCGAAAGAGGCAACGGGGTCGCCGACATTCGTCATTCGGATTTCGTCATTCGTCCTCGAACGTCAGAAGGTCTGGTGCGCATCTCGGCCACCGGCGCTCGCGCTCTTCTCGGGGCATCCTGCCCGAGTCAGCATGAGCCGTGCAGGATGCCCCCTTCTCGTTTGACCTGCCGGGATCTCCGCGCTCACGCCCGGCGCCGGCGGCGCAAGACTGCACAACCGCCGAGGGCCAGCAGGCAAGCCGTTGCAGGCTCCGGCACCTCGAGCAATTGCCCGCGGATTTCGCCGCCCGGGATGTTCACGCTGTGTACGTTGACATAGGTCTCGCCAGCCACCATGGCGTCAATCAACTCCGCCGTGGTGAAGCCCGCACGAGCCAACGTGCCGCTGCCGCTCAAGCTCCCCGACGTGGAGCCGAACGGCCCGATGAGCTGCAGCACCACTCCCGCGTTGACGCCCGGGCCGGCCGGGCCATGAATATGCGCGTTTGTGGAATCCGACTGCAGACCGGAATAGCCGCCGGCGGTGACGTTCACAAAGCCGGTCTCGTCATCCAGTGTGCACTCGAGGAAACCCGTGGCCGGACTCGCGTTCGGCGGAACCTCCTGAGAACCAACCAGATCCGCTCGGAAATAGCGGATGGTGCCGTGCGCCTGGCTCACGGCCAGGACCGATAAGCCGATGATCGCTGCCAGTCCACTCCCCTTCATGTTCCGCGCTCCTTTGATTTGACTTGGAGAAATGAGGCTTGCCCCGCCGGCCGCATACCCAAGCGACGGGAATCGACGAGGCACGCGCCAATCCTGGTCATGATAGGACGCTGAATGTGATTCGTCCCGCAAAAATTGAAGTGTGTCAGAACATTGCGAGCGTCCGGTTCCGTTGCAGACTCTCCCGGCTCGACTTGGCTGCACGCGACAGGTACACTGCGGGATTCCATGCGGAGAACCGCGCCAAAGCGGGAGCCAGATGATGAGTGATCAGCCCACGACAACGACCATTCAATTCGACGACTTTGCCAAGATCCAACTGCGGGTGGCCAAAGTGCTGGAGGCGTTTGAACACCCCAAAGCCGACAAGCTCATGGTCCTCAAAGTGGATTTGGGCAACGAACAGCGACAGATTTGTGCGGGGATTCGGGGCCACTACACCCCCGAGCAGTTGGTGGGCCGCAACATCGTGGTGGTCGCCAATTTGGCTCCCCGGATGATGCGAGGGCTGGAAAGCAACGGGATGCTGCTGGCGGCCAGCAACGCCGATCATTCCCGCGTAATCCTGCTGACGACCGAGGCGGATATCGAGCCCGGGGCTTCCGTGAGCTGAGATCCTCCGGGTGGCCGGGCGGTCGCCACCCCCACGGACTCCGGACGTCCGGTAGCTGACGGCCATCGCCGGTCCGGGACGCTCCGGCCGCGAGCGATTCTGTCGGAAATCTTTTATCCTGCTCCGCTTGACGTGGCAGGCGGACCTGTTACTATGTAGGGCTCTCCTGACCGGCGTCCATCTACCGGAGGCGCCGCGAGATGGACAGAGCCTTAGCGGTCGTTATTCGGAGACTGGACGCAACCATGCGTAGCGCAGCAATGAAATCATACCTGGCCAAGCCGGGGCAGGTCGGCGGCAAATGGCATCTGATCGATGCCGAGGGCAAGACGCTGGGCCGCCTGGCCAGCGACATCGCGACCATCCTGATGGGCAAGCACCGGCCGACGTACACTCCTCACGTGCTGACCGGCGACTTCGTGGTGGTCGTCAACGTGGAGAAGATCCGGCTGACCGGACGCAAGATGGAGCAGATGGAGTACGATCACTACACCTACCATCCGGGCGGGCGCAAGGTGATCCCCATCGCCAAGATGATCCAGACGCATCCCGAGCGCATCCTTCAGCGGGCGGTCCGGCGGATGCTGCCCAAGAACAAGCTCGGACGCGACATGCTCAAGCGAATGAAGGCGTATGCCGGGCCGAATCATCCCCATGCGGCCCAGCAACCCAAGCCGCTGAACAAGAAGTGGGTGGCCGGCGAGAAGTTCGGCATGGGACTGGCGGGCAATTAACACAAGGTGATGAACGTGTCAGAGGAAATGAAAGAGAACCAGGCGGTATCGGCGACCATCCCCGAGCCCGATCCCAAGCAGCACTATTTCTGGGGCACGGGCCGTCGCAAGACCGCGGTCGCCCGCGTGCGTTTGCGCCCCGGCACGGGCAAGTTCGAGATTAACAGGCGGCCGCTCGAGAGCTACTTCACAGAAGAACGCGACCGCAACGACTGCACCGCCCCGCTTCGGGCCACCGAGACGCTGGGCAAGGTGGACGTGTTCGTGAACGTCAAAGGCGGCGGGATCACCGGCCAGGCCGGTGCCGTGGTTCTGGGTGTCGCGCGGGCCCTCAAGAAGGCCAACCCGCAGTACGACGCCCCGCTGCGTCAGGGCGGCTACCTCACCCGGGATGCCCGCGAGGTCGAACGCAAGAAGTACGGCAAAGCTGGCGCTCGCCGCAGCTTCCAGTTCTCCAAGCGTTGACCTTCGCCGACGGAAGAACAGGATCATCACTACCCCGGCGACCGTCAGCCGGGGTTTTTCTTTGGAGTCGGCCTACCAGCTGTCAGCTCTCGGCGATCAGCTCTCAGCTAACAGCCGGATGTCGGAGAAGCCATGGCAGGATCGCAACCGGTTCGAATCGGTATTGTCGGAGCCACGTCGTACACTGCCCGCGAGGCGTTTCGACTGCTCCTGAACCATCCCCAGGCGCAGGTGGTGGCCGCCTGCTCGCGTCGCGATCCCCAGCCCCGCGTGGACGAGGTCTTTCCGGAGTTCACCGGCCGGGTGAACCTGCAATGCGAACCCATCGACGCCGACGCGCTGCGCGGCCGGATCGACGTGGCGTTCCTCTGTTTGCCCAACGGCCTGGCCATGACGCTCGCCCCCCGGCTGCTCGAACTGGGGATCCGCGTCATCGACTTCTCCGCCGACTACCGGCTCAAGGAGCCGGCTGACTACGCGGCCTGGTACGACAAGACGCATACCGACCTGGACAACCTCGCCCAGGCGGTGTACGGCCTGCCCGAGTTCTACCGCGAACGAATCCGCACGGCCCGGCTCATTGCCAACCCGGGCTGCTACCCGACCTCCGCGGCCCTGGCCATCCTGCCCTTCCTCAAGGCGGGTCTGATCGAGCCGACGGACATCATCGTGGACTCGGCCAGTGGTATCAGCGGAGCCGGCGCCGAGCCGCGACCCGAGCACCACTTCCCCGAACGGCACGAGACGTTCGAAGCCTACAACGTGGGCAAGCATCGGCACATGGTCGAGATCGAGCGGACGCTCGATCCCTATGTGCGGGGCAGCAAGACCTCGGTCATCTTCACCCCCCACCTGGTGCCCATGGAACGAGGCATTCTCTCGACCGTGTATCTCAAGCCCACCCAACCGATCAGCGTCGAGCACGCCATGCAGGTGCTTCTCGAGACCTACGAGAACGAGCCCTTCGTCCGGGTTCGCGAACGCCTGCCCCGCACGAGCGAGGTCGCCCGGACGAACTGCTGCGATCTGGCGGTGCGCGTCGTGAAATCGCGTATCGTGGTCTTGTCAGCCATCGACAACATGGTAAAAGGGGCATCCGGCCAGGCGATCCAGAACATGAACGTGATGTTCGGGATCGATGAGAAGGCGGGATTGAGGTAGGCGGCTGGCCACTGGCTGAGCGCCAGCGGCCAGAGTCAGTGGTCCGTTGTCAGTGGTCAGTTGTTGCTGGTACTCACAACGGGCTTACGAAACCATGGGCCCGGCCATAGACAACGGCTAAGTCAGCAGGGACACACATCGATGAAGAACGACACCATCACCGCTCCCATGGGATTCTCGGCCGGGGCTGCCGCGGCGGGCATCAAGGTAGCCAAGAAGCTCGACGTCGGCGTGCTGGTGGCCGAGAACGTCTGCTCGGCCGCCGCCGTCTTCACGCGAAACCGCTTCTGCGGAGCGCCCGTGATTGTCGGGCGCGAACACGTGCGGAGCGGGAAGCTGCAGGCCATCGTGGTCAACAGTGGTTGCTCGAACGTGGCCACCGGCAATCGCGGCATCGACGACGCCCGCACCATGTGCCGGCGCGTGGCCGAGCGAATCGGCGCGAAAGAAACCGATGTTTTGCCCGCCAGCACGGGTGTGATCGGTCGGTTTCTGCCCATGGACAAGGTGCTGAAAGGCATCGACGAGGCCATCGCCAGGCTCTCCCCGTCGGCCAAGGCCGGCCGTGATTTCGCCACCGCCATCCTCACCACTGACACGCGGATGAAGCAGGCGTGCGAGCGGTTCCGCATCGGCAAGACGCGGTACACCGTGGCCGGCTGCTGCAAGGGCAGCGGTATGATCGCGCCCAACATGGCCACCATGCTGGCGTATCTTACCACCGACGTGGGGATTTCCGCGGCCCAGTTGCGTCCCCTCCTGGGCGTGACCGCCGAACATACGTTCAACCGCATCTCGGTCGATGAGTGCCCCTCGACCAGCGACACCGTCGCGGTGATGGCCAGCGGTCTGGCCGGCAAGCTCGAGACTACCTCGGCGATCAAGACGTTCGCGGAGGTGCTGCGTTGCGTGTGCGAGGATTTGTCCTACCAGATCATCGCCGACGGCGAAGGGGCGACCAAGGTGCTCGAGGTCAAGGTGCAACGGGCCAAAACGCCGGCCGACGCTCACGCCGCCGCCCGAGCCATCGCGGCCAGCCCGCTGGTCAAGACGGCCGTGCACGGCGGCGACCCCAACTGGGGCCGCATTGTCCAGGCGCTCGGCGCCACCGACGTGGCTTACAAACCCGAGAAGGTCACGGTGAAACTCGACCGCACGGTGATCTTCACCAAGGGGGCCCCTGCCCCGCGGCTCGACGAACGCAAGCTGGCCGCCATCATGAAGCGCAAGCACGTGCCTATCACCATCGACCTGGGCGCCGGCCGGGCCAGCGATCGCGTGCTCACGTGCGACCTGTCGCGCGAGTACATCACCATCAACGCCGACTACCACACGTGAGTGCGGGGTGCGGGCGTTGCGCCCACCTCACACCGAGCGTGCGCACGCCTTGTGATGCAGGCATCCTGCCTGCGCGTGCACGCTGGAAGCGTGCACGTGTTTAGCGGTTGTCTTTTCGCCGGGTTGGTCGCCGGTAACGTCGTACTTGGTCCGGCGTGTGTCTTGCATTCGCCCCGCAGGGGCGAAAGTCAGTAGGCGGGGGCGTAAGCCCCCGTTTGAGGTCCCTCCGAAAACTGTAAGCCCCGAAGGGGCGACAGTTGCGACCGGGATCGACCCGCCAGCCGAAGCATGGGATCAACTGGGCAATCGCGTGCGCCGGCACCGCGTTCTGTCGCCCCTTCGGGGCTCTTTCCGGAAGGTAGTACGAAATCACTGGGGGGCGGTGTGAACCGGGGGCTTGCGCCCCCGGCTATTCACCTGCGCCCCTTTGGGGCGAAACGTCGCCGATCTCTTGCACGCCAGACAGCGTGCGGAAGCGTACACCACCAAAACGCGTACATCACAGGACCGAGGGTGTTTCCGCGCGAGGCCGTCGTGCCAGTTTATTGACGCCGCCATTGCGGGGCCTACGGCCTCACCGTCTGCAGCGTCACTGGTCCCAGCAGGCCTGCCGGCAGTAGCGGCGACTTGGGTCCCAGGTGCGGATGCACCGTCCACGTCAGCCGCTGGTCGGGCGGCAGTTTGCTGTCGCCGATAATCCGATTCGCCCACACGTTGATCACGTCGATCTCCAGCACGTTGCCCTTGGGCTTGACCGCCTGCGCGATGTCCACGCGCCACGGCGCGGTCCACACGAGTCCCAGATCCTTTCCGTTCAGCCGCACGCGAGCGATGTTCTTGACCACACCCAGGTCCAGGTACAACGGTCGCGATGAGATCGCATCGGCCAGATTGAATGTCTTGCGATACGTGGCCAGGCCGCTGTAGTACTTGATCCCGTCTTCGCTGCGTGTGGTCCAGTCCACCAGCTTCTCGAACACCGTCGACGCGGGCCCACCCCAGCGTGGATCGAACGACACTTCCCATTCGCCCGTCAGCTCATCGACCGCGACCAAGCCGGGGAAATTCTTCGCGTTGCGATCGGGCGAGCCTGCCGGCTTGCGGAAGACGACGAACAGCGACTGACGCGGCGCGAACTCGAGCGGCACGACGGTGCGGCCGTTCTCTTCGCGAAACTCCGGCAGATCCCGCATCTGTCCGGTCACCGCGTCCCAGAGTTCCGGCTGCCGGCCGGTCACGCGGAAAGACGGGCTGATGCGCGTCACCGCGTCCTCCTGGCAAGCGAGGAAATAAATGTCTGCATCCGGTCCCGCGCGGTGAATCCACGGGAACTGCTTGAGCGTGACTCCTTCGATGTCCGGCGGCACGCCCAACTCATCCAAAACGGCTTTCAAACCCATCCCGCGGAATACTCGGCCCTTGCCGAATTGGGTGGACTTGACGCTCTGGCCGTCACAGCCGGCCCACATCGCAGCCGCCAGCTCCCGCACCTGTCGGTCACATGCCGGGTAGTCTTGCAGGCTCGGCGAACGCGTGGGAGGCTCGCCGAGTACGGCACCGCCGTCCTTGACCAGCTCGGATAGTTTCCGCAGCACGCCGGGTCGCATGGTCGTCAACTCGGGCAGGACCAGGAGGCGATAGCTCATGCCGTCAGGCAGAACGAATCGCCCGTCGCGAACCTGCATGCGCTGCTCGATGGCCTCGGCGTTGATGTAATCGAACGAGTAGCCCTCGGGCAGTTCGGGCCGGCGCGTGCCGGTCATCTTGGGCGTATCCTCGCCGATGAAGTACGCCACATCAGCTACGTATTTGCCTTGCTGCAGGAGGAAGTGCGTCCGCTGGAGGTATTCAATCCAGGGCTTCGCGTGCGGGAACCACGTGTTGTGGCGATTGAACTCCGTGCCGAACGGCGCGTTAATGCCGGGGATGCGATCCTCGAACGGTTGGTGAATGTACAAATGCAGCACGAAATGGTTGATGCCTTCGGTACACGCCCAATCACCGCGGCGCTTCTGATGCCACGGATCCATAGTCCAGTGCGGCCCGCCCGAGGTGAACGCCTCCGCAGAGATGATCGGTTTGCCGTAGACATGCCCGGTTGACGACGCGGCCCGCAGTTCGATCAGGCCCAGTTGGCCCTGGTCCCAGAATTCGCCGCCGATGTCGTGCGACTGCCCACCGTACTGGAGGAATTCGCCCGGGAAGCCCCAATGCCCGTAGTTCTCCAGCCACAATCGCAGGCCGTGCTTGTCGCATTGCTCACGAAGTCCGCCGACATATTCGGTGCCGATGCGATCGGCCACCAGCCGCCGCAGATCCCACAAGAAACGATCCGACAGATCCGTGCCGCCGACCACGCGGCCCGTCAGCACGGGCAGGAATCGCATGGGATCGTAGCCGTATCGCGCGCGGAAGACCTCGGCCAGACCGTCCGTCCAGTTCTGCGAACCCATCTCATAGCTGTCGGCCACGACGCGCCGAAACGCCCGGCGTTCGGCCTCGGGCATGCGTGAAAGCAGATGCCCGATGAATGCGTCGAAGTGATGCGCGACCGCCTGGCGGTTCATCTTGTCCACTTCCAGGCCGGTCGCTTCCGGCGAAGCGGGAGCGTTTTTCACGCCCGTCGGCGTCATGCCCACACGGAGCACGACCCATTCGCCGGCCGGAACGTCCCAGCGCAGCGTACCGTCTGTCTCCAGATGCGTCGTGATGTCGATCACGGCTTCCGGCTTGACCACCAGCTCCGGGACATCGGGCTCGGGCTGGGTCGGCCAGAGATAGGTCTCCCAGGCCGGGAACGGCGTCTGGCACATCTTGGCGAGCTGCTTTTCGATATAGCTTTCGATGCGTGCCGCGCCGGTCAGTTCGATTTCGGCCAGACCGCCCTGCCGGCTCAGACCGGTGAACACGAGGCGGAAGTGCCGTGACGTCTCGGGCGAAAACGCCACCGACACCGGCCCGTACGGCAGGAACCCGACGTGGAGCTCGGGATTCGTGCGATCGAGCCTCAGCTTTCGCACAGTCTTGAACGCACCGTCTTCCTGCGCCGCCTGCAGTTCACAATCGACGGCGAACGGCATGGGGGCCGGATGCAGAACAAGGCTCCGGGCGGTAAAGGACTCGGCAAACGTGATGTCCACGACGAACGGCTCGGCGGACGCCGCCTTTGCTGGGAACGTGCAGATCGTGTCCAATCGGCCGTCGGCCAAGTGCGCGACCTGGTCGGCCCGCGGCCGGCAGGTCACTTGCCCGGCGCGTGTGGCGATGGTTTCCGCGTCGTGTGCTGGCGCGGGGAAGGCCAGGACGGCCACGTCCTGGAAGATTTCCCGCGGCGCGGCCAGCCGACCCTCGAACCGAGCCGGCCCCTTCACACGTGTTTCCGACGTCGCCAGGTAACGCATGGACTGTTCCGGCTTGATCCACGGTCCGCCCGATTGGCTCCAGCCGGGGCAATTGAACAGACCGATCTTCACGCCGACGCGTCCGCCTTCGTGGATGGCATGCTCAACCATGCCCCACCATTCTTCGGACAGCACTTTTACCGGCCCGCGGGAGTGTTCGTTGACGTCCACGTTGCCGATGAGCGCCTCGCCGATACCCACGCGAGCCATCGCCTCCAGATCGCGAGTAATCCCCTCTTTGGAGATGTTGTCGCTCACCCAGTACCAATACACCCACGGCTTGGTCTGCTCGGGCGGGTTGCGAAAGCCCTCCTCGAGCGTGGGGACGCCAGCGGCGATCCGCACCAGTTGCAATACCGGCAAGAGCAACACGCACGAAAGGAGACGACGGGCCCGGTCTGTTCGCCATAACATGTCTTGTCCCTCATCGATCTGAAAGAGCCGACAGCGCACGCCCAAGCCACACAGCGTAACCGGTTCCGGCCCACGCGTCATCCGGCGAGAGGGCTTTGCGTCTGCACATGAGCTCGCGAGCCGTCGGTTCGCGGCATCCGCGGCCAACTTTCACGAGGTCCGTCCGCATCGGGCAGAATCCCGGAAATCGGAGACGCCCCGCCGAACCCGTGCGAGCTTCGCAAGCGCTCACCGACAGAATCGCCCGTACGGACCGTTACGTTCTACGACATCTCGAGTACCGTTCCTCCCTAAAATGGTTGGATAGAAAGCCTTTGACGATCGCTGGAGACTGTATGGTCACACCCCATCCGACGGGGAGCGGGGAAGACGACTCGAGTGCGGGGGCCCGCATATTACACCGCTTCCGAACGGTCGGCGCCGCCTTCGCGCTATTCGTCACCCTTGTCGGAGGCGTTCATCTCGCAGCATGGCTGACCGGCGTGATGGCCAACCGAGAGGTCAGCCCCATCACCATGCAGACGAATTCGGCCCTGTCGCTGCTGGCGCTGGGGGTAGCGGTTCTACTGGTGCTTACGCCTGATGTGGGTGCGATGCGGCGGTGGTTCGCGGCCTCCTGCGCTGCCCTGGCCACACTGGTCGGTGTACTGACCTTGAGCCAGCACATCACGGGATGGAATTTGGGAATCGACGAATTGTTGGCCCAAAGGCCGCCGGGAGCGGTGGGTGTGTTCTTCCCCAACCGGCCAGGGCCGCCAGCCTCTGTCGGCTTCATACTGGCGGGGAGCGCCCTACTGCTGCTCAGCCTCCGTTCGACGTGCGGCTCGAAGATCACGCACGGGCTGGCGCTCGGCGTCAGCCTGGTGGGCCTCGTGGGTACCGTCGGCTATTTGTACGAGACCGAAGCGTTCTACGGCCTCACCCGGGTCACCGCCGTAGCCTGGCCTACGGCTGTGTGTCTACTGCTCCTGGGCATGGCCTTGCTGTGCATCCGGCCCGAGACCGGCATCATGGCGCAGATTTCAGCCAACGACGCCGGAGGCGCGATCATCCGCCGGCTGGTGTTGCCGGTCATTTTTCTCCCGACGGTCGTCGGCTGGTTGCGTTTGATCGGCGGACGGATGGGCTTATTCACGGCGACCGTGGGCACGGCCCTGGTGATACTCGTGTCCATCGTCGTTTTCTCCTGCCTGGTGTATCAGGCCGGGCGCAGACTCAGCCAGACCGCAATGGCCGAGCGACAGGCCCGACGATCAGCTGACGAACAGGCACGCCGGCTCCATCGCACGCTGGAGAGCATGGCCGAAGGCTATATCGTGTTGGACCGGAACTGGCGAGTGCTCGACTTGAACCGCACTGCTGAATGCATGCTCAGCAGGCAACGGGACACGCTCCTGGGCCGGAACATCTGGGACGAGTTCCCCGGAGCGCGGGAACTGCGGTTCGGGCGCGAGACCGAACAATTGTTGATGCGCGGGGGCGAGGTTCACTTCGAAGAGTACTACCCTCCGTTGGACATCTGGCTGGCCGTCGACGGGTACGCCGCCGATGCCGAAATGGTCTACTTCCTCCGGGACACAACGCAACGCAAACGTGCCGAGGAGGCGTTGCGAGAATCGGAAGAGAAGTATCGCACGGTCGCCGACCACACGTACGCCTGGGAGTTCTGGATCGGCCCGGACGGGCGGTTCCTCTACAACTCGCCTTCGTGCAAGACGGTCACGGGTTACGAAGCGGATGCTTTCCTGGCCGACGCCACGCTGTTCGATCGTCTCATTCACCCCGACGATCGTGGGCTCTACGCCGCGCATCGCGGACCGGGCGTCCAGGCGTGTACCACCAATGAGGTCGAGTTCCGTATCGTCTGTGCCGACGGCAACATTCGCTGGCTGGCCCATTCCTGTGTGCCCGTCCATGGCCGTCACGGGGAGTTCCTGGGAGTTCGAGGCAGCAACCGCGACGTCACCGCAAGCAAGGCCGCACGGGCGGCCATCCAGGAGGCCGAAGAACGCTGGGCGGCATTCATGCGTTATTCACCCGGTGCAGCTTGGATCAAAGACGCGCAGGGCCGGTACGTCTACTCCAACCCCGAGGCCGAACGCATCTACGGCGTGCCCTTGGAACAACTGCGCGGCTTGACGGACGAGGACCTGTTCCCACCGGAGACGGCTCGGCAGCTTCGCGAAAACGACTGCCGCGTACTGGCCGAAGGCCGCGCCCTGCAGACTGTTGAAGAAATCCGGTCGAAGAATGGTACGGTCAAACATCTGCTGGTGAGCAAATTCGTGTTACATGGCCCATCGGGTGGCCCGCCGGGTACGGCCGGCGTGGCATTCGACATCACCGATCGCGTCCAGGTCGAAGACGCCTTGCGCAAGAGCGAAACCTTCTGGCGTCAAATGCTGGAGTCGATCCCCGGCATGGTGTTCACCACACGACCCGACGGCTACTGCGACTACCAGAGTCACCAGTGGGTCGAGTTTACCGGCGTGCCCATGAGCGAGCATCTCGGCGAGGGATGGAACACGCTGCTGCATCCGGATGATCGGCCTCGCGCGCTGGCGGCCTGGCGCGCCGCCGTCGCCGGCGCAGCGCCGTATGACCTGGAGTACCGCGTCCGCCGACGTGACGGGCAATACGAATGGTTCAAGGTCATCGGGCGGCCGATCCGTGATGAAGATGGCAACATCATTCGCTGGTTCGGGACCGCCCTGAACATCGAAGCGCTCAAACGGACGGAGCAGGCGCTGAATGCGGCCCGCAACAGCGCCGAACGGGCCAAGGCCGCCGCCGAGGAAGCCAGCGCGGCCAAGGATCGCTTCCTCGCGATGCTCTCGCACGAGCTGCGGACGCCACTCACGCCCGTGCTCGCCGCGGTGTCGATGCTTCAGCGAAATCCGCTCCTGGAGGATCAAACGCGCGACGGCCTGGAGATGATTCGCCGGAACGTGGAACTGGAAGCGCGGTTGATCGACGACTTGCTGGATCTGACTCGTATCGCCCGCGGAAAGATCGAGCTGAACCGACAGCCGGTTGATTTGTCCACCGTGATTCACCGCGCGGTGGAGGTCTGCCGTCCGGACATCGAAGCCCGGCAGCTGCACTTCGATGTGGAAATCGGCCCCGATGCCCCCTACCTCGTCGAAGCGGACGTGGCTCGGCTACAGCAGGTGTTTTGGAATCTGCTGAAGAACTCGATCAAGTTCACGCCACACGGTGGCTGCGTCGGGATCTGCTGCCGGCTGGACGGCCATGACGCGGCAATCGTGGAGGTCCGTGACAGCGGCATCGGCATCGAACCGGACGCGCTGGCGCGAATATTCGACGCGTTCGCCCAGGAGCATCCGGCCGCCAATCGGCAGTTCGGCGGGCTGGGCTTGGGTCTGGCTATCAGCCGGTCACTGGTGGAACTGCACGGCGGCACAATCCACGCATCCAGCCCCGGCAAGGGTCAGGGCGCCATCTTCGCTGTGCGATTGCCGCTACTGGCCGCGCAGGCGGACGGCGTTCCCGTGACGGCAGCGGCCGCCCCGCCGCTTCGGCTCCAACGGCCGCTCCGCCTGCTCGTGGTGGAAGACCATGGGGACACGGCCCAGATGATGCGGCTCATGCTGGAGTCGGAGGGTCACGAGGTGGAAACAGCCGGCGATGTAGCCACTGCGATAGAAGCTGTCGGCCGAAGCACGTTCGATATGCTGATCAGCGATCTTGGCCTGCCCGACGGCAGCGGCATCGACCTCATGCGCGAGTTGCGCAACCGGGGCAGCCGTCTGCCCGGGATCGCCGTCAGCGGATTCGGCCAGGGCAGCGACATTCAGCAGGCTCGCGACGTGGGCTTTGCCGCCCACATCACCAAGCCGGTGGACATGGATCGACTGCTCTCGATAATCACGGGCATCCTGGCCAACCGCGCCGCATAGTGGATTGCCGCTGTCCCCGACAGGCAAGGAAGTCGGCACACGGCCTTGGATACGATGCGCGTAGGTCTGACAACATCAGATCGCGGCTCAGGTGGTGAACTGGAGTGATTGGGCGGCGCGAACGGTTTCAGCCAGGGCGGCGGCGTAGGTGGTGACCACCTTGGTCTTGCCGCAGGACTCGAGGCGCTCGCGAGCCCAGGCGACGTTGCCGGTGGCATTCCACAGGCCAACGAGAATGGGGATGTCGGGCCATTTGGACGACACGCGTTTGCAAAGGTATCGAGCGGCTACCAAGGCCCCCGGCGGCAGGGCAGAGATGAAAACGATCTGGGCGGATTGTTCCTGGACCTCGGCGACCAGCTCGCTGCTCAGCCGCTCCACTGAGGCCGTGTCCACCGGGTAGCCTTCCGCCCGCAAGAGATGTTCCAACATGAGCCCGGCCAGCTCGTCGGCTTCGTCACCGGCGGGCAGGACCACGATCCGCACGTCGGCGGGTGCGGGTGGCAGCGCCCCCCTGCCTGCCCGTGTTGACCGGTGTTCCGCGGGTCGCGGCTGAGCATCCGTGGGCGTCGGCGGCGATTCGGCGGACGGCGGCTCCGCGAGGGCGGTTTGCGCCGCCCTGGCTGCGATTTCCTGCGCGGCCGTCTCGTCGATGATTTCGCGGAAGGCCTGGAGGAGAAAGGATTCCTGGTCGGCGCCGATCTGGCCTCGATGCCGTTCTTCCTCCGCCAACTGCAGGGCAGGCACGATGAGGTTGTCGTACAGGCTCAGCAGCGACTCACGGCAGCAATACTCCTCGGCGATCTCGGCCGCTTCGGCCTGGTCCATGGCCAGCAGCCGCTGAATGAAGCGCAGCTTGGGCTCCAATTGCGTCCGGCCCCCCAGCAGGATATCGAGAAACGCCAACTGCGGAATGTACTTGCCGATCACGGTCAAAAGCACGGCGATGGGCGTGGCCAGAATCAGCCCGACGGGGCCCCAGATCCAGGCCCAGAAGATGGCCGAGAAGATCACGCCCAGCACCGAGACGCCCGTGCCCAGGCTGTAGAACCACGGTTCGATGACGTTGTTGACGATCAGCTCGAGCACGATGAAGAAGGCGAGCACGCCCAACGGTCCGCCCCAGCCGGGCATTACGGTGATCGCCAGGAGAATGGACACGGCAGCCGTGAACATCGCGCCCACGTACGGAATGAACCGCAGGAACAGGGCCATCAACCCGAGAAGCAGCGCGTTGGGGATGTCGAACAACGTCAGGCCTATGGTCACCGGCACCGCGTACGACGTGTTGACCATGAGCTGCATGAGAAGGTAGCGGCTGATGCGGCTGGAGATTTCATCGAACGCCCTTGTCGTGACGAATACTTGTCCGCGACCGGTGAGAGCGATGAGCCGGTCGCGCATGTCTCGTCGCTGAACGAGCATGAAGATCGCCAGGACGATGACGACGCCGGCGGTGCCCAGCCAGCCAATCACCGAGGAAAGCGATTCGGCGATATAGGCCAGGGGATTCTGTGGTTCCCTGACGATGCGCACGGGCACGGGCCCGTCACCGGGCAGTACGGACGGTGGTTCCGGCTGCGCGGGGCCTCTTGCATCGGGCGCCGCCGACACGGGCGGTGTAAGCATCGGCCCGACGATCTCCGGATGCCCCAGCCGCTCAGTCGGCGGGCTTTGCGAGGTGGCCGGCTCCTTGTCGGACAGCGACTCGCTGAAACTGCGCAAAGGGCCCGCGCCACGGTTGAGCAGGTTGCGGGCGGCGTGCTGCAGGGCTTGCGTTTTCGAGCGGATGTTATCCTCGTACTGCGGCAGTTGATCTGCCAGCTTGATCACCTGGTCGGTGACCAGGAAGCCGAGGGCAACAATGACCACGAACGCCAGAGCCACGCTCATCAGCGAGCCGGGGATTTTGCCCAAGCCCAGCCGTTCGAGCCGTGTGGCCAGCGGCGCCAGGAGAAAGCTGAGGAACACCGCCAGTGCGACCGGAATCAGCAGATCGCGGGCGAAGTACAGGATGGCCACCGTAATCGCCAGCGATGCAATCAGGTAGAAACGACGAGCAATGCTGAGCGGTTCGGATGCCATGTTTGTCGAAAGCCGGGAGGACGGACGGATTCACCATCAGGCCTCCCGGCTCCCACTGCATGCGGGCGGCCATTCGGCGAGCCATCAATCCCGCATACCGTGTCAGAGAAAGCACGCACTATCTGTCAAGAGACGCAGGGAAGCACGCGTCAAATGCCAAGAGACGGCGGGGGCAAAGCCCCGCCGCTCGCACAGTCGCGATCGGTCTCTTGTCCTACTCCTACCGACGGATGCGCTCGCTCGGCGCGGTGTAGCCGTAGAGCGTCGTCCAGGCCGGTTGGACGCCGTAATAGTTGTGTACGCGCTGCTCCCACTCCGTACTGGCCATGTCGGGCCATGCGTCATTGTCGAACGACGGACCGCTCTCCAACTCGCTCTCCGCCATGGTGACGGTCACCTTGACGTCGTCCACCGGCCCGCTCAATTGCACCCTGGACCACGGGACCGGATAGCGCGTGTCGCTGAACAACCTGTCGGAGCCGATGACGGCATAGGCGATGCCCCCCGTGTTCATGTCCACCAGCAGGTCGTCCAGATCGCCCACGGTCTCGTTGTTCACCCCCTTGATGTTCTTGTCCATCAGCTTGCTGGCCCGGACAATGGGACCGGGTGAGCCGCCATCCCGCCCGGCGGTCCATGACTGTGCGGGTTCTCGCCAAACAGGCTCGATCGGCGTGCCTCGGCGGGCCTGTCCGTGTTGCCATTCACCCCGCTGCTCCCGTTCCCAGATGCTCTGGCCGGGCGGCGGCGGCTGGTACTGGATGTCGGGATCAGAGATGTCGAATTCCAACTCCCCGTACTGCTCACCGCGCATGCTCTGATCCTGCCGCAACGGCCTGAGCGGCCGATCGGATCGCCGCGCGCCGCGGTCCGTGCTGGAATCGCGATAACCGAAGAGATCCAGTTGGATATCCGGGTCGCGCAGCATCCCGGTGCCCGTTCGGCCCGCCCGCCCCGGGCTTACCCAGTAGGGCTGGACGGCGAAGAGTTCATGCGTGTCGAGGGCCCAGCCCGAGTCGTTCAGCACGGCATACCGGTTCGTATCGACAGCCGAGAGCCGGCTGAGGATTCTGCCGTCCGTCTCCAGCAAGACCTGATCGCCGGCGGCGAGAGATCGCAGCACCGAGAAAGGAACCGCCACCCGCCGCGGCCCCTGCTCGCGACTACTGCCTCGATCGATGATGGCATAGGCGACCACGCCATGTTCCGTATCGATGGCCAAGTCGTCGATTTCACCGGCGCGGCTGTCGTTCACGTCGACCACACTGGCTCCGATGAGCCTGGACGCCCGCCGAAGATCCGGCTGATACGCCTCGGCTGTCGAACGCGGGTCGCTGCGCGGGGCCAGTATCGCCGAGCGATCGGGCGAGCCCATCCGGCCGGCATCGCGGTCCATCCAACTTCGGCTTGACCGGTCGCCCCAGGCATCCTGGCGAGATCGCCAATCCCCGTCCTGCTGCGGTCGCGGTTGCCCTTGGGGCAAGGCAACCGTCGTCATTGCCAGCACCGCCAGACCGGTCTTCATTGTCTGTCTGAAGGACATGCTGAATCTCCCTCGGCAAATAAAGCCTCGACTTCGTCGCGTTTTGCATTGTCGATCCGAACCGCCCCTGGGCAGGCGACTGCACATTGCCCGCTTACTCATGTAGTAGCCGGCACGGCCACGCTGACGTGCAGCTCGACTGCCCTTCCCTCGCCCAGCCTGTTGTCTATAGACCCTGGCAGTGCCGGGAGCCTCTGCGGCAATCGCTTTTTCTCCGCTCGGAAAACGGCTCAAGCCGGCTTCCCCCGAGCCCACACTCCGGCGACGGCGGCCGAAATCTCAGGGCTCCGCTGGACGATTCGGGTGGCTGAACACACCTCGCCGATGCGGGCAATGGCCGCCCGCCCCCTACCGGCCGGCGGTGTGGACAGCCAGGAAGAACGAAGGCATAATTACGCCGAAAGCGCTCGCTAAATGCTTTTAGGTGCACGTTTCGCGGCGGCGTCCGGCGTCCGTGCAGCGTCTCGACGTGCCGTCCTGGCCGGACACCGGATGGCTAGAAGCACGCGCGTTCCCCAATCGCGTCCATCTGCAGAGGAGACTGACGTGCGATTCCTCAATTCTGTCGACTACGGCGTGATCGGTTTGTACTGCCTGGTCATCGTGGCCATGGGCCTGTACCTGCAACGGCGGGCCTCGCAGAATCTGGAGTCCTACTTCCTCGGTGGACGCAAGTTACCGTGGTGGGCGCTGGGCATCTCGGGCATGCTCAACTACCTCGACATGTCCGGGACCATGGTGATCGTCTCGCTCCTGTACATGCTCGGGCCGCGCGGGTTCTTCATCGAGTTTCGCGGCGGAGCCTGCCTGGTCCTGGCGTTCATGATGTGTTGGACGGGCAAGTGGTATCGCCGGAGCAACTGCATGACCGGTGCCGAGTGGCAGGTCTACCGTTTCGGCATGGGGCCGGACGCCAAGGCCGCCCGCCTGATCAGCTCGATTTCGGGCATCTGCTTCACGTTCGGCCTGCTGGCCTATCTGATCGTCGGGGCGATGAAGTTCCTGCCTATGTTCGTGCCGCTCTCGCCGTTCTACTGCGCCCTCATCATGGTCGGTCTGACCACCCTCTATACCGTCCTCGCGGGGTTCCTGGGCGTGGTGTATACGGACATTCTCCAGGCATTCATCATCGTCGTCAGCATCGTCATTATCTCGGTGATGGCCATCCTGCAGATTCAGCAGAGTCCTGCTCCCCTCTCGGAGGTGGCTACCCAGGTCACGCAGATCAAGGACTGGATGAGCAGCCTGCCCACGCTCGTGGCCGAGATGCCCAAGGGCTACGAGAACTACAGCCTGTTCATGCTGGTGATCGGCTTCTACTTCTTCCGCAACGTCCTCAACGGCATGGGCACGGGGGCCGATCAGAAGTATCTCAGCGCCCGCAACGAGCGAGAGTGCGGCCTGTTGACGTTCTTCTGGATCTGGATGATGTCGCTGCGCTGGCCCATGATGATGGGCTTTGCCGTGCTCGGCCTGTTCCTCGTCCACGACATTTTCCCCGACCAGAAAGCCATCGCCGAGACGGAGATGGCCATCAAAACGCACTACGCCGCCCAGGCCAACCCCGGGTATGAGTTCGATCTGCACAAGGCTGCTCGCGTGGCTGCTGCCGTGCCGCGGGCTCAGTGGAACAAGATCCTCAACGACGCGAACACGCCCAAGGGCGTGGACGCCGAGACGGCATCGAAGCTGGCCGCCGAACTCGGACCGGAGTGGCAGGCGGAACTGGCCGGCCTCGTGGAGCAGGATGAACGCATCGCCCAAGCCGTTCCCGAAAAGAACTGGGAGTTCATCCTGGCCCAGTTGATTCAAAAGCCGGATGAGCACCCGGCCCTGCGAGACCGGATCCGGGAGTTGCTCGGCGAGAAGTGGGACGAAAAGCTCAGCCTCGTGGGCTATCGCGGAACGATCAGCAGCGAACGCGTCCTGCCCGCGGTCATCCTGATGGAAGTTCCGCGGGGCCTGCGAGGTCTGTTCGTGGTGGCGCTGGTCGCGGCAGCCATGTCCACGTTCGCGCCCATGGTGAACGGCGCGGTGGCCACGTTCACGCGTGACATATATCAGGCTTTCCTGCGCAAGAACGCCAAGAACTTCGAGCTGATGACGGCCAGCTATCTGTTCGGCATGGTGGTGGTGGCGGGCGGCTTCGGCATGGCGTACCGGTCCACGACGATTAACGAAATCTGGGACTGGCTGATGATGGGCCTGGGCACGGCCACGTTCGTGCCGCAGATCCTGCGGATGTACTGGTGGCGGTTCAACGGGACCGGCGTGGTGGTCGGGACGGCCTGCGGCATCTGCTTCGCCTTCGCCGATCGCATCCTCACGCAGGCCGGCGTGTTCGACGCCATCACGCGGGCCTATCCCTGGTTCCACTGGGCGCCCATGTGGGAGTTCGGCGTGCTACTGACGCTGTGCACGCTGGCTTGCGTGGTCGGCAGCTACCTGGCTCCGCCCACCAAGCGGGAAGTGCTCGAGCACTTCTACAAGACGACGCGGCCGTTCGGCTTCTGGAAGCCGTTGCGAGGCGTGCTCGATCCCGAGCAGGCCCGTGCCACGCGGCGCGAGCACTTCTACGACGTGATCTCGGTGCCGTTCGCGCTACTCTGGCAAATCACGCTGTTCCTGATCCCGATGCAGATGATCATCGGCAATTGGCGCGAGTGTGCCGTCACGGCCGTGCTGTGCGTGGTAGGCCTGGTGGGGCTCTTGATCTTCTGGTATCGCCACCTGCCCCCCGCCCGCGACGGCGTGGAGCACGGCGGCGACCTGGCGCTCATCCGGAGCTTCTACGAGCAGCCGGCGTCGTCCCCGGTTCCGGAGCCGGTCCGGGCGAGCTGACGCGAACGTGGCCGGTGGGATTGCCGACAACCGACAGTGCAATGCATGGACTGGCCTGGGAGGAAGCCACATGGTTCGGATCGCGTGTTTGGGGCTGATGGTGTCTGTGATTCTTCATGCGGCCGCAATGTCGGCGCGAGGCGCCGCGGCTATTGATGCCCCGCGCCGACCCAACGTGGTCATCCTCTTGGCCGATCAGTGGCGATGGGCGGAAACGGGTTGCTACGGCCACCCGGTGATCCGTACACCGAACGTCGATCGGCTGGCTGCCGCGGCAGGGCGTTTCACGCACGCATTCTCGAACTTTCCGCTTTGCTCGCCGGCTCGATCCGTGCTGCTGTCAGGACGATATGCTCGCTCTAACGGCGTGAGGGGCAACCAGGACCAGGAGGCGCAGCCGGGCCGACCCACCAACCAGGAGACCACCATTGCCGAGGCACTGGGCCGTGCCGATTATTTGACCGCGCTGGTGGGCAAGTGGCACTTGCGGCCCACGCCGGCTGCGCTCGGGTTCGCCGAGAGTCTCCGTTGCCGGATGCGGCACCGCTACTACCGACAGGTCTACTATCGCAACGAAGGCGAGCCTTACGTGTGCGAGGAGTATTCCCCGCACCACGAGACCGAGGCGGCCGTGCAGTTCATCCGCGATCACGCGGACCGACCGTTCTTCCTGTTCGTGTCGTACGGTCCGCCGCACATGCCGCTCGCCGAACTGCCGGACCGCTATCGCACAATGTATGACCCGGCCCGCGTACTCCTGCGCGAGAACGTGTACAAAGACGGTCGGATGGCCTTCAACGAGCATTGGTTCAAAATCTACATGTGGGACTTTCAGTATTACGAGAACACTGACACGTTCCCGCATGGTCTGCCGAAGGACATGGATTTGCGCGACCTGATCGCGCTGTACTACGGACAGATTACCGCGGTGGACGACTGCATCGGCCGGGTGCTGGACGCCATCCGGGAAACGGGCCTCGAGGAGGACACCATCGTTCTGTTCACCTCGGATCATGGTGATCTGCTGGGCAGCCACCAACTGTTCAACAAGAACGCGCACTACGACGAGGCCGTTCGCGTGCCCATGGCCATCCGCTACCCCCGGCGGATCAAGCCGGCGGTCATCAGCGAACAGATCGCCAGTCTGGTCGACGTGATGCCCACGCTGCTGGAACTGTGCGGTGTGCCCGTGCCGGACTCCGTGCAAGGCACGTCGCTGACCCCCGTGCTGGAGGGCCGCGAAGAGACGGTGGGCGAAAACGCCGCGTTTATCGAAACGTCCACGGCTGACGGCATTCGTACCCACCGGTTCATGTACTCCGTGAACCGCAAGAAGCCGCGCCAGGAGCAGCTCTTCGATTGCGAGGCCGACCCGTTCCAGATGAACGACCTGTCGGCCGAACCGGCGCACGCCCAGACGCTCGCGTCGTTGCGCGAGCGTCTGGCCGCCTGGCGGGACCGCATGCCCGCCCAGGCACCCGCGTCCGAGCCGGCCCGCTGATCACGAGCGACGCGCTCACCCTACCAGCGCGCTCACCGCGAGCGGCGGGGCTTGCCCCCCGCTGACTCCTTTCGACGTGGCCGTGCACACGCGTCTTGGACACCCTATTGAAACGCTTTACCCAGCACGGTCCATCGCTTATCTTCTGCTTCTCCGAGGGACTAGCGAATAAGGAGAATCGACGTGCGTGCGAATCGTCTGGCCTTGTTGTCGGGACTGTGCCTGATCGTGATGCTGGCTGGCTGTGGCCGGCAACTCGGAACCGTCCGCCTGTCGAAAGAGGCCTACATCGACAAGTGCAAAGGGGCCTGGGCGGGCCAGATGATCGGCGTATGCTACGGCGAGCCCTATCAGTTCCAATACAACGGGCAGATCGTGCCGGCCCCCTTGCGAGAATGGAAGCCCGAACTGGTCGAAGGTGCCATTCGCCAGGACGACGTTTATGTTGAGCTGACGTTCCTTGCCGCTCTCGAAGCCCACGGCCTGGACATCACGCCGGAGCAGGCGGGCCTGGCGTTCGCGGCCACCCCCTACCCGCTGTGGCATGCGAACCTGTACGGCCGGCTCAACATCCGCAACGGCATCATGCCCCCCCTGTCGGGCCATCCCAAGTACAACCGCCACGCCGACGACATCGACTTCCAGATCGAGGCTGACCTCCTGGGCATCATCTGTCCGGGCTTGCCCCACGAGTCGAACCGGCTGTGCGACATCTTCGGCCACATCATGAATCACGGTGACGGCGTGTACGGCGGCATGTTCATGGCCGGCATGTACACCGAGGCCTACTTCGAGTCCGACGACGTGGTCAAGGTCATCCGGGCCGGCATGGCCTGCATCCCAAAGGAGTCTTCGTACTATCAGTGCATCGATGACACGTTGCGTTGGTGCCGACAGTATCCCGATGACTGGACCGAGGTCTGGCGACGGGTCGAGGAAAAGTACAATGACGACGTGGACTGCATCCCCGGCAACCCGCACAACATCGACGCCCGCATCAACGGCGCGTACACGGTGATCGGCCTCATGTACGGCGGCGGCGATCTACTCAAGACCATCGAAGTGTGCACGCGGTGCGGCCAGGACGCCGACTCATCCACCGCCAATGCCGGCGGCATCATCGGCTGCATGAAGGGCTACAACGCCATCGACCCGCGGTTGACCAGCGGGATCCCCGCCATCGCCGATCAGAAGTTCCTCGGCACGGATTATTCGTTCAACACGCTGGTGCCGGCGTGCCTGCGAGTGACCGAGGCCATCGTGCGTCGCACCGGCGGCGAGGTGATCGACGACGCGCTGTTGATCGCACGGCAATCCCCGCGGGCCCCCGAGACGCTCGAAAGCTGGCCCGACAAGCGCGAGATGGTCCGTGCGCCGGTGACGCAGCACGAGATCGATCTGTGGAACTCACAGTTCAAGCGGGTGGAGATCCAGTCGAAGTTCGACGGCGGCTTCTACCCGCGCGAGTACGGCCGAACCAACGTGCTGCAGATCATGCCCATCACGCCTGCTCAGCCGGTGGCCATCGAAGCCCGAATGCAGGTGCCCGATTCGAGCAAGCCGTCGTTGAAGCTGGAACTGGCCAGCGACACGCAGCACGGCGACTATCGCGTGAAGGTGTTCGTGAACGATCGGCTGGTGGGTGATACGGTAGTCCGCACGGACGATGGTGAGTTCGCCATCCATCGCTTCGAGCTGGGCGACGTGGCCGCCGGCTCGACGGCGACCATCCGCATCGAGTTCCACGCCAACGATTGGGCGGTCAACAGCGCGTTCATCCGCAACGTCGTAATGGAGTAGAACCCCACCGCTGCGGGATTCGCACGCGTGAGCGAACGCCCGGTCGGACTGAGTCCGCCGGGACAAGCCCGGCGGCTCTCTCCTCGCGTAGATTTCCGTGCGCAGATTCCGACGAGCGGCGGGATTACCCCCACCGTCTCTTTACGATGCGTGTAGAGCAATCCGAGTCAGGAGGCGGGCAAGATTGCCCGCCTCCATCCTATCATCTCAAGCTTTGTTTCTGGGCCCGACGAGTTCGATAATGTTGCCGTCCGGATCGCGTATGCAGGTGAGCCAGGTGTTATCGCCGAAGCCTGCCGGCAGTTTGTAGGGCCCCTCGGCCAGCGGTGCCGCTCCGGCGCGGCGGGCCCGCTCGAGCACCACGTCGGTGTCGTCCACGTATAGCGTCAAGTAGCGGATACCCAGTCCCGAATGAATGAATGTGTTGTCCGGTCGCTGACTAGCCGTGCCGCGGAACTGCATGATCTTGACATTGGTCGCGTCGCCGCCGTCGCCCAGTTGAAAGATGCGGACGTCAAACGGTTTGCCCTTGTCGGTCAGCCCCGACTTCTCGCCCATCTCGGCCGGCACGCTGAAACCCTCGACCTCCTTGAAGCCGATGCCCTTGTAGAACGCCGCCGCTTTCTCGATGTCGCTGACGACAATCCCGAAATCGACTCGCGCGCTGCTGAAACCCGGTTGTGTGCTCACAGCAAACCTCCTTGGCTGAAAATCACGTCGTTCTCTTGACGACGATCACCGTCAAATCGTCCAATTGCGGCGTGTCCTGGGAGAACGCCTGGACATCGGCATAAAGACGCTCGATGAGGCTCGCCGATGGCTCTGTGTGATGATGGCGGAGCAGATCGATCAGCCGCTCGGTCCCGTACTGTTCGCCATCGGCTCGGCACCATTCCATGAAGCCGTCCGTGATCATCACGAACAGGTCGCCTGGCTCGAACCGCACGGGTTCGGCCGGCTCGATGGGCGTGCCTGGCATGATGCCCAGCGGCACGCCCGTCGCGTTGAACGAGTCCACGTCGCCGGTGGCCACCCGCAAGTGCAACTGGGGACCATGGCCGGCACTCACGTAATCGAGCCGATGCTCGATCGGGTCGAGAATCCCGAAGCACAGCGTCACAAATTTGTCGCTGGGCAGGTCGTCACAGAGCAGGTCGTTGAGCCGGCAGACCAACTGCGAAGGCGAACTCCGCCCGTCGGCGACGGCTCGCAAGACGCTGCGGCACTGCGAGACGATCAGCGCCGGGCCGATGCCATGGCCGGTGGCGTCGGCAATCATGACCCCGAGCCGCCCGTCCGGCAAGGGGATGAAGTCGTACATGTCGCCGCCGGTCTGATCGGCAGCGAGGTTCCAGCCGGCGATGTCATAGCCGGGGACGACCGGTTGCTGCTTGGGCAGGAGCCGTTGCTGGATTTCACGGGCGATGTTGAGGTCGCGTTCGAGCCGCTGCCTGGCCGCCGACTCGTCCAGGAGCATTTGTCGCTTGATGGCCACGCCGGTCAGCGCGCCCAACGCCGATGCGAGGCGTACATCGTTCTCCTCAAACTCGCCGCGGATCTTGTTGAGGACCTGCAGGACGCCGATGACCTGACCGTCCGGCGCGATCATGGGCAGCGTGAGCAGGTTGCGGGTGCGGTAGCCCGTCTTGCGGTCAATGTCGCGATTGAACCGCGGATCGGCGTAGGCGTCGGGGACGAGGATGACATCGCGCGTTTGCACAGCCTCCCCGGCGATGCCCAGCCGGGCGGAAAAGCGGATCTCGTCCGTGCCCGTGGCCACTTTGCTGTACAGTTCGTCCCGGCCGGCGTCGTAGAGGAAGACGGTGGCCCGCTCGCAGCCCAGGGCGCTGCGGCCGGCCTGCTCGACGGACTGCAACAGACTGTCCAGATCGAACGTCTCGCCCAAACGACGGGCGACGTCCACGAGCACAGCCAGATCGTGAGCAGCGTCGTTGCGGGCGTCGGACATGATTGCCTCTTCCACGTGGTCCACGCTGCAAGGATAGGCGCTGCCGGGGTGGACCGACCCGTCGTGGGGTCGCTCACCACTCGCCGGACACGTCACCCGCGGCCACCGGCTGGCGATCGCGCGTCGCGTGAGCGGTCCCCGCCGGCGTTCGCGGCGGGCCGATCCACTCACGAACGACGTACAGCGGACGGTGCTTGACCTCTTCAAAGATGCGCCCGATGTATTCGGCGATCACGCCCAGACAAACCAACTGCACGCCGCCGAGAATCAGGATGGTCATGGTCTGGGCGGTCCAGCCCTGGATGGTGTGTCCGGCGAACCAGGCGTACAGGATGTACGCCGCGTAAAGCAGCCCCAGCCCCAGCGTCGCGAGGCCGAGCACGGCCGCCGCCCGCAACGGAATGCTGGAGAACGCCAACACGGCATACAGCGCCATGCGAGCCGTCTGCCGCAGCGTATAGCTCCGCTGCCCCGCGAACCGCTGACGATCCGTATACCCCACGCCGATCTGCTTGAAGCCCAACCAGGCGATCATGCCGCGAATGAACCGGGCCCGCTCCGGCATGCGGCAGAACGCGTCCACCATCTTGCGATCCATGAGGCGGAAATCCGCGGACTCGGCGGGCACGGTGATCTTCATGAGCGCGTTGATCAGCCGATAACCCAAGCGCGGCTTCACGCCCTCGCGGTAGGCGTACACCAGGTCGTAACCTTCACGCCACCGGGCCACGAAATCCAGGATGAGTTCGGGCGGATGCTGCAGGTCGGCGTCCATGACGACCACGGCGTCGCCCGCGGCATGCTGAATGCCCGCGGTCAACGCGGCCTGGTGCCCGAAGTTGCGTGACAACGAGAGTACCCGGGCCCGCGGATCGCGCTGCGCGACCTCTTTGAGCAGCACCAGTGTGTTGTCGCGGCTTCCGTCATCGACAAAGACGAACTCGACGTCCATGTCCAGGCGATCGGCGACGGCGCTGAGCTGCCGGTGCAGTTCGGCGATGTTGCCCGACTCGTTGTAGCACGGCGTGACAATCGACAGCAGCATCAGCCCTCTCCCACGAGGCTCGTGAGCTTCTCGTACTCGCCCGGCTTCATGTGGATGGCGTCCGCTTCCTGCGGAAAACGCCCGGCGTGGATGTCGGCGACATAGGCCACGAAGGCCTCGCCGAGCAACCGGGACAGATCGAGATATTGCTTGACGCCGCGTGGCGGATGGCCGCCGCCCCAACCCAGCATGTCGTGCAGAACGACCACCGTGCCGTCGCAATGCGGTCCGGCCGCGCAGCCGATCACGGGGATGGACGCGTGCGTGGTGATCTCCCGAGCGACTTCGCTGGCCACCGCTTCCACCAACAGCATGGCCGCCCCGGCGTCCTCGAGCCGGCGGGCATCCTCAATCAGTTGGCGGGCGCTAACCGCATCGCGACCCCGGGCCCGGTAGCCTTCGCTCGGGTCCACCTGCTGGGGTAGCAAGCCGAGATGGGCGACCACCGGCACGCCGGCATCCCGGATGGACTCGACCAAGGCCGCGTCCTGGCCCGTCACCTCGACCTTGACCGAGTCGCTGCCGGTCTCCTGGTAGAGGTGCCGCACCCAGTCGGTCACGGTCCGGATGTCCCCTTGGCGCCAGGCGAACGGTAGATCCGCCATGACGTGGCTGTGGGGCGCGCCCCGGCGAACCGCCGAGGTCACCGTCAGCAGGAACTCCACGGGCATTTCGCGGGTGGTCGGAAGTCCGAGCACCACCTCGGCCGACGTGTCCCCCACCAAGAGCACCTCGACCCCCGCCGACTCCATGATGGCGGCGGTCCTCGCGTCGTAACAGGTGAGCACGCTGAACTTGCGACCGGCCCTCTTGCACTGCATCAGGGCGTCGAGCGTCATTTTCTCATGCATGGTCATCGACAACAGCATACGACTCGCCCCGCGGGTTCTCAAGCGTTTATGCTTGCAAGACCGCCCTGGGCCGGGGATAATGTTTGATTCCGTCCCTTCGGCTCGCCGCCTAGCTGGCTGCCGGAGGAAGCCCGCGTTTCGGCGTGCGGCCCGAGACGGCCCGCAAGGGGCCGCACGACAGGACGGGGCTACATTGAAAACCTTATATTGACCGGCGCACCGCCGGGTGAGGATGCGACGCATGGGAGCAACGCTCGACGCTCTGTTTCGTCTGCAGAAGATTGAAAACCAACTTCGGTCCGTTCGAGGACAAATCGAGTCAAAAAACCGACGTGTCACTGCGCAGCTCCGCCGGATCAACACCCTCGAACAGCAGTTGGAAGAAAACCGCCAAACCATCGCCCGAGCTCAGGCCGACGCCAACAACCTCGAACTTCAGCGCAAGACCCACGAAGCCCACATCACCAAGCTGCGAGAAGCCCTCAACCAAGCCAAGAGCAACAAGGAATACGCCGCGATCCTCACCCAGCTCAACACCGACAAGGCCGACGCCCTAAAGCTGGAAGACCGCGTGCTCGCGGGTCTGGCCAAGGTCGACGAACTCAAGAAGAAAGCCGATGAAATCCAGGCGCAGCTCGAGAAAGAATCGGCTCGTCTGGCCGAGTTGAAGAAAGACGTGGCCGATCAGGAGGCCCAACTGGCCGATGAGCTGAAGAGCCTCGAAGCCCAGCGAGAGCAGGCCGCCGAAGCGGTCGGGCCGGAAAACCTCCACGCTTTCGAGCGAGCGTGCGAACGGCACGAAGGCGAGGCCATGAGCGCCGTCGAGCGCGTGCATCCGCGCCGGGCTGAGTACATCTGCACGGGCTGCCACATGTCCGTCCCACTAGAGCGGATCAATGCCCTGCAGACGCGGGATGAAGTCCAGTTGTGCCCCAACTGCCTCCGCATCCTGTGCCTGGACGCACCGTCGGGCGCGACGGTCTGATCCTCGCACCACGGAGAAACCTGTAACCCGTCGCCGGTCGCGTCGCCGAACCCACTTGCGTTCGTCGGGTCGCGGCACGGAGGTTTGCTTGCCGCCTCGCGACACCGGAATAGTGTGGCACTGCGGATTCCACAACCGGATCATCCTCGCGCACCTGGAGTCCTCCCCATGCCCTGGACAGTCTTCATCGACGGCGGCGCCCGCGGCAACCCGGGTCCCGCAGCGGCAGGCATCCACATCGTAGACCCCGCGGGCAGGATCACTTTCTCGGGCGGCCTTTTCCTGGGCCGCAAGACCAACAACGAAGCCGAATATGCCGGCCTGCTTTTTGCGTTGGACCTGCTCGCAGCCGTCAAGGCCGACGACGTCCTGGTCCGCAGCGACAGTGAATTGCTCGTGCGCCAGTTGCAGGGCCAGTATCGCGTGAAGGCAGCCAACCTGCGGCCACTATACGATCAGGCGGTTGCCACCATCCGGCGGTTCGCCGCGTGCGAATTTCAACACGTCCCTCGCGAAGAGAATAAGCAGGCTGACAAGCTCGTGAACGAGGCCTTGGATGCGGTGGAAGATGTGATCGCGGCAGACCCGCAAGGTCTGTACGCAGCCCTGCGGCCAGCCAAGCACCGATCACCGCAGGCCGCCCAAGCGGAGTCCGTCGGTGCGAAGCAGACCGCCGGCCCGCCTGTCAATGCCACGCCGGCAAGTGAGGCATCCGCGAAGGCCGCGCCGACTGGTGCCGGCGGCGTCACGGTCGCAGTCATCAAGGCGCCGCGGTCGGGCGCCTGCCCGGCGGGCACCAAAGTCGGTCAGACGTTCCTGTTCACGTCGACCGCCCCAACGGACGCCATGTGCGTGGAGGCATGCGCCTCGGTCATCTACGCGGTCCTCTCGCTCCAGAGCGCCGACTCATCAGCAAGCGCCGGCGACTCCGAGCCGCTGACCGTCACCTGCGGCCGCCCCGGTTGCGGCGCGGTCTTCCAATTGAGGCCCGCCTGAGGCCGGCGCCAGCGATCACGGCCTGCGCGCTGAACGTCGGTCCACAACGACGCGCACGCAACTACTTGTTTCCCGTCTGCAGGAAGTATTCGCGCAGTTCATCCGGCAGGAGCTTGCTCAGATCCGCAAGGCGCGGATCGTGGTCGAAGGTCCCCTCTCGAATCGCCTCCCGCATGGCCTGGACCTTGTCCCAGCGAATGTCGGGCAGGTCCTTGGCTTTCTGCACCCAGACCGCCAGTTCCGCTTGTGTGAAAGGTTCGGCGGCCCGGCCATGGTTGGCGGGCACCAGGGACGGGCGATCCCGAAAGAGCAGCTGGGGAGGCCGTGCGGTGGTTCTGATCTCGGTCTTGGCTTCGGTCCGGTTCGAGTTCATGGGATGATGCGTCCCCCGTTCTCGGGTTGTGATGGGATCGGCGGCGGATCCCAGGGACACCATCAATCTGCCGCTCCCGCCGCAAGGCAACTCCGCGAGGCGGAGTGCGGCCTTTTGGCTTATCGGTCAGAGACGGCGATTTTCTGGAACCCGTCTAGCCCTGTCGGCGCAGCCTTCCCGAGGGTATGTAAGGGCAAAGAATCCCCACCACCCCGCCGGCGTTATCGGCGTGAACATTATCGGGCCAGTGCAGCCGCCACCGGTTAGCAGGCTTTTGCGTTATCGTGGCCTACGGCAAGATGGCCTCGGGGGGTCTGGCTCGGATGACCCGCTCGTTTTCCAACAGGTGCTACTCAATTGCGGACCTGATCCAACCGATCTTCGGACTATGGATCTGGCAGGTTTTCCGGATTCGGGTCCTGTCGCCCGGCCCGAGAACTTGCCAGGCCCTCGGACGATTCGCGGCATGCATCCCAGGCGACGGCCGAGTCGTGGGAGCCGTCCTGGGTGGGAGTTTCTCAAATTAAGAGAGCGAGGATCCACCGTATGAAGCTCGGGGCCAAAAACGCAAGCACGTCCTGGAAAGCCGTGTCCCTGGCCGTGGTCTGCGCGCTGATGCTGGGGCCGTTGACCGCCTGCGACGAGGAGGTCAGTGCCACGCTGATTTCCGGCCTGAACGAGGCCGCCAACGGTGTGGCCGTCACGCTGATCGACGCCGCCTTCAAGACCGTCACACCGAAAAACAACAGCAGCAACAACGGGAACGACGGGGGTTCATCGGGCGGTAATAGCAACGTGCCGCAGGTCTGAGTCGGAAGACAAGACCACGCTGCGGTCAATCCGAAACGAACACCGGACGCTCAGGTGCCTTTGGGTCGCCTGGCGTCCGCTTTCATTTCCGCGGGCACATACCTGGCCGCGTGCGATCGTCGACTGACGCCGGACGTCCAGCTCACCGGGCGGAGATCTCCGGCGGGAGTGTCACGTCGATGGCCAGGTCGCGGGCGACCAGGCTGACCGTAACCGCCCCGGATTGGCCGGCCGTCTGTTTCTTGAACTCGTACAGACTGCTCACCGGCGTTCCGTTGACCTGCGTGACCACCACACCTTCCTGAATCTCGTCGCGGACCGGCGCTTCGATCCGGTTCACGACGGCCTCGTCCAGCGCAGTGATGACCACGCCACTAACGTCGTCATCGATGTCGTACTGCTCGCGCAAATCGGGAGTAATATCTGCCAGCGTCAGGCCCCGCCATCCCATAGGCGGCTGATAGTTGATGCCCTTGCCCACATCCCGCCGCGCGGGCGAAACCATCACGGTCCGGCGAACGCCGTCACGAACGAACACGATGGCCACGGGCACGCCGACCCGCGCCGCCCCGACCAGTCGAATCAACTGATCGATGTCTTTGATCGGCTCGCCCTCGAACTCTACGACGATATCGCCGCTTTCGAGCTTCGCTTGGGCGGCCGGCGTGTTCTCCTCGACTTCCCGGATGAGCACGCCCTGTCCCGGCGCCACCCCGGCCAGCCGGCGCTCTTCAGAGGTGGGTGTATCGAGACGGATGCCGAGGTAGCCGTACTCGACCTCCTCACCGCGCACGAGCTGAGCGATGATGGACTTGGTTCGCGCGTCCAGCGGGATGGCGTAGCCTACACCCTCGCTGCCTCCGGAACGGCTGGAGACGGCCGTCGTGATGCCGATCACCTCGCCGCGGATGTTGAGCAACGGCCCACCGCTGTTGCCCAGGTTGATGGTCGCATCGGTTTCGATGAGGTTGCCGTAATACCGTTCGGAGAGATTGAGCGGACTCAACTGGTGCGTGAGGGCCCGGCCCAGCGCGCTGATGATCCCGAAGGACATGGCCGGCTTGCCCTCGGCGGCCAGCCCGAACGGGTTGCCCATAACGACGGCAAAATGTCCCTGCCTGACGTTCTTCAGATCGCCCAACCGCGCCTCCGGCAGATTCTCGGCGTCGATCCGCAGGACGGCCAGATCGCTCCGGTGATCACTGATGACCGACTTGACGGTATACGTGTCGCCGTTGGCGAGCGTGCAGGTGATGTCTTCAGGAGCGGCTTTTTCGACCACATGCTCGTTGGTCAGAATCACACCGTCGGATCGAATAATCACGCCGCTGCCCACCACGCGATCGCGACGCTCGCGCGGAAACGGCGTCCCGTCCGCTTGCTGACGGCTGCTTAGGGCGGGGCTGTTGATCACAACGCGTTTTTCCGCCCGAATGGCCACCACGGTCGGCGCGACGCGTTCAGCCACCGAGGCCAATGTGGTTTGGAGTTGCTCGAGCCGTTCGAAATTGCCCAGGTCGTCGCCGGCCGCCGGGTCGCCCGGAGCCAGCCCGAGCGAGCCGACGACGATCACGACCCAGAATGGGTTCTTCGCACGACGCATAATGCTTCCCGTTTACCAGCGATCCGAACCGCTCACGATCTGCCCCGGGGGAGGAGGAATCTGCCGGGTGGGCTGATCCCACAACGGACCGCACTCCGGACATTTTCGCACGATGTGATCGACCGCCTCATCCACATCGTCGGTCAACAGGAATAGGTCCAGATCTTCGGGGCTGATGGTCTGGTGCTCCTCGAGCAGCGTGCCCTTCAGCCAGTCGATCATGGGCGTCCAGAACTTCTTGCCGATGAGCACCACGGGCGAGGGTTTGGTTCGCTGCGTCTGGAGGAGCGTGAGGGACTCGAAGAACTCGTCCAGCGTGCCGTACCCGCCCGGGAAACCGACCATGGCCACCGCGTACTTCACGAACATCACCTTGCGGGCGAAGAAGTAGTCGAAGTGGAGGCTCACGTTCTGATAGCGGTTGGGCTTCTGCTCCATGGGCAGCACGATGTTGAGCCCCACACTGGTGCCGCCCGCCTCGAACGCGCCACGGTTGGCGGCCTCCATGATGCCGGGGCCGCCGCCTGTGATCACGGCGAATCCCCGGCAGACCAAGTCGTGCCCTAGCTGCATCGCCTGATGATAGGCGGGCGCCTCGCGGGGCGTCCGGGCCGAGCCGTACACCGTTACGGCCGGTCCGATCCGGCTCATCACGTCAAACCCTTCGACAAATTCCGCCATGATCCGGAATACTCGCCAGGGATCTTCCGGACCGGCAATCTGACCTCGCGCCGCGATCGACATCATGAACACCTCAAAAAAGCCAGACGCAAATTCTAATCGGAGGGGGCGACCACCTCCAGCACGCCCCGCCGGCGGCCACCGAGCCGGGCCGCGAAATGGCTGCCCAATCAAGCATTACGGACGCACGCCGGGAGTGAAAAACTTCCGCGCTTCAGCTACCATGGGCTCCGCCGGCCGGCCGGTCTGGCCGTAGATGGGGCTGTCGAACCGGGCGGCCGGGACGCCATGCCCCCAATCACGCAAATGCCGGTCGCCTCGCCACGCTCGGAGCCCTGGACACAATGTCCCTAACCTGGATCACCTACCTTCTGTTCCTGTTGTCCGGTGCCACCGGACTGGTTTACGAAGTCGTCTGGACTCGCCAACTGGTGTTCCTGCTCGGCGGCACGACGTACGCCATCACCACCGTACTCGTGGCGTTCATGTCCGGCCTGGCGCTAGGCAGCTGGCTCTCGGGACGACTCGGACAACGGCTGCGACGGCCGGGATGCGGCTATGGTTTGCTGGAAATCGCCGTCGGTCTGTACGCCCTGGTCGTGCCCGTCCTGCTGCAGGTGGCTGATCCTCTGTACCGCACGCTGTACCCGCACGTTTCCGATTCGCCGGGCATCCTCACCGCCCTGCGTTTCTGCGTCGGCGCTCTGGTCCTGCTGATTCCTTCGACCTGCATGGGGGCGACGCTGCCCATGCTCGTGCGCTACATCGCCCGAGGCAGCGCCGGGTTGGGCCAGTCGGCTGGGCTTCTGTACGGCATCAATACCTGCGGCGCCGTGGCCGGCACGCTCTTGGCAGGCTTCGTCCTGATTCCGCAACTGGGTCTGCGGACCACGACCTGGGCCACGGCCGCCGTGAACGTGGCCATCGGTCTGATCGCGTTGGCCGTGCTGCGCGGCGAGGTGACGCCGGGCGTCGAACGGCCGGACGCCGAGTTGCCCAGCAAGCCCACCGGCCGCAAGCCTCGACGCAAGACACAAGAGCAAGAGACGACGCGCCTGGGTGAGCCGGTCGTCACGGCCGACGTACGGCAGACCGTGCTCGCCGTGGCCGGCCTGTCCGGCTTCGCCGCCATGGTCTACCAGATCGCCTGGACGCGGGCGCTAATCATGTCGCTGGGCTCGAGCACGTATGCCTTCACCTGCATCCTGGCGGCGTTCATCCTGGGGCTGGGCGTGGGAAGCCTCGCCGTCGCCCGTTGGGTCGATCGTTGGTCGCACCCCGTCCTCTACCTGGCCCTCCTGGAACTCGGCATCGGCGTATCGGCCATGCTCATCCTGCCCATCCACGGGCAATTGCCCAGCGTCGTGCACGAGCTCGTTTCGCGCCGCCATCACGATTACGCCTCGCTGCTGAGGGCCGAGTTCGCGCTCGTGATCGCGGTGACGTTCGTCCCCACGTTCCTCATGGGCGCGATCTTCCCGCTGGCGGTGCGATTGGTCGGCACGTCGGGCGACGAAGCGGGTTCAGCGGTGGGCCTGGCGTACGCCGTCAACACCGTGGGAACCATCCTCGGCTCGTTCCTGGCGGGCTTCGTGTTCATCCGGGGCGACGTGCTGGGCATCCAGAATTCGATCGTGGCCGCCGCTCTGATCAACGTGATCGCCGCGGCCTGGCTGCTGACCAAGTCCGGGCCGGGCGGCACGCGAGTAAATGGGCACGTCGCCGTCGGCGGTCTGGGATTCGTGGCCGTCCTGGTTCTGTATCTCGTGACCGGGCAGTGGCAATACGAGTTGCTCACCAGCGGCCCTTATATCTACCGCGGCGGGAGTCAAATTGTTGATCGCAAGCTCGAATTCTTCTTCGAGGACGTGGATACCACGGTCAGTGTGGAGCGGATCGGCAGCCCGGAGCACAGCAGCCTGACGTTGTCGGTCAACGGCAAGGCGGACGCGTCCAACAGTCCGGCCGACCTCCGCACACAGTTACTCGTCGGGCACCTGCCCGCCCTGCTCGATCGCACCGGCAAGAAGGCGTGCATCATCGGCCTGGGCTCCGGCATGACGCTGGGTTCGGTGGCTCGGTATCCGTCATACGAACAAATCGATTGCGTCGAGATCAGCGAAGGCGTCATCGCGGCTTCGGCGTTCTTCAAGGACGAGATCTATGACGTCCTCAACGATCCACGCGTGCGGCTCCTGCGGGCGGATGGTCGAAACCACCTCCTTCTGACCGATGAGCAGTACGACCTGATCGTCTCGGAGCCATCGAACCCCTGGCTGGCCGGCATCTCGAATCTGTTCACCCGCGAGTTCTTCGAGCTGTGCCGAGCCCGCCTGACGCCCGACGGTGTGTTCGCGGTATGGCTGCAGAGCTACTCGACGTCGCAGGACAGCTTCCGAATGGTGATCCGCACGTTGTTCGAGGTGTTCGACTCGGTGTCGATCTGGGAAGCGGGCCTGAACGATTATTGCCTGATCGCCTGGAACGGCCCGCGCCGGCTGACGCTCCAGGACGTGGCGGCACGCTTCGAGCCGCTGCCCGTGCAGCAGGATTTGTACCGCGTGTCGCTGCGTGAGCTGGGCAGCGTTCTGGGCAACTACGTCACGGGCGGCGATCGGCTGCGCCAATGGGTGCAGGCTGCCCCCGTGCACACCGACGACAACGCTTTGCTGGAGTTCCGGGCGCCGTGGGATCTGTACAACCGGCCACACGTCGAGATCAGTGCCGCACTGGTCGCGCTTCAGCAATCGCCTCTCGGCCATCTGATCGAGTGGCCCGGCGTGGAGACGTCCGCATCCTCTGCTCCAGCAACGGCCTCCTTACCCCCCATTGACCGTGCGTCCGTGCAGCGACACGTCGAGACCACGCAGCAGGCTCGGCTCAGGCGAGTGGCCGCGATGCAGCAATGGGAGAAAGGCGATCTCAACGGCGTTGAAAACTTGATAGCCGCATACGAGGCCGATCCCGGCAACTTCCTGATCTTCCATTTGCTCATGGTATACCAGGGCGAGTTGGAGGAGACGCCTGACGATCCGACCTGCCGGCGGTTGTCGGACCGCATCGACTCTCTGCCGCAGCCGCCGGTAGCCCCGGCCGGCGGCGCGACGCGCGAGCAAATGGTCGGGATCATCAAGACGCTCGCAGTGCAGGCCCAGGCGGCGAAGAACCCAGCTGCCGCGAAAGCCTACCTCGACCAAGCCCGCGAATTGAGCCCAGACGATCCCGAGATTGCCCGAATGCTGGAAGCGCTCTCGACGCAACCGGCTTCGCATTGACGGAGTTCACCACCGAGGCGCGGAGACACAGAGAAGAGAAGAGAAGAGAAGATTTTTGGGTTTTGTCTTCTCTGTGCCTCTGCGACTCCGTGGTGAGTCTGTGGTGAGTCTGCATTCCGTGGTCAGGCACCGATTCGCACCAGACCCGCAGGCGGTACGGACAGCACGTGAACTCCCGCGGTGAATGCGCGCCGTTCGCTCGCGACGACGTTCCCCTGGCAGTCCCGAATCTCGAGCGTTCGCTTTCCGATCGCCTCGGGTATGTCGATCACCGCGCGTGACGCAAATGTGGCATTGACAACGAGGAGCTCCCTAGGCACGTTGCTGCCGGCGGGGGCGACCATCTCCTGGTAAAGCGCGATCAGACGTTTGTGCGGCGTGCTCGCGACGACGACGGGATAGAGTGTTTCGGGATGCAGCGGGCGCAGTTCGCCGTCCAACAGCACGTCGCGATTGGCCCGCCAGAAGTCCAGCCAGAACCGCAGCATCTTCAAGTGCGCCGGGGCGAGACGGTCAAGCAGGACCGAGACTTGCGGGACGGAAAACAGCGTGGCCAGGACCTGCAGGGCCGCCGCCTCGACGCGGTCGTCCGGATGCCACATGAGCATATCGGAGTGGCATGCCGTCCGGCCGCAGAGCAGGCGGATGTCGAGCGTGCGCAGGCGGTTGGTCAGCGCGTCGTTGGGACAGTCGCCAGCCCGGAACATGTTGCCAAATCGCCGCATGACCGGCCCGATGTACTCCTGCCGGAACTCGACCATGATGTCCGGCTTGATCTGGTGCAGACGGTCGAATGTATCCTCGAGCAGACGATAGGCGGCCTCGGACACGCTCACGAAGTCCATGCCTGGCCGCGGTTCGGGAGCTCGAACGCCGTTTCGGACCGCGAACTCATCGACGAAATCGAGCTTGAAGCCGTCGAGATCCCAGTCGCGCAGGGCCCGTTCCAACGTGCCGATCAGGTGCTCGCGGACGTCGGGGAAGCGCGGGTCGAGGACGCCGGCTTGAAGCGACTCGAGCCGGGTGAGCAGCTTGTCCTCGAACCGGCGGAATGCCCGGCTGTGGATGCCGACGAACGGCACGGCGTACCAGAGCAGGAACTTCATCCCGACGTCGTGCACGTCCGCGACGAAACGCTTCATGTCGCCGATCCGCTGCGCCTCCCAATCCCCGGCGTAGGCGTAGCCGCGACGATTGTCGTTCGTTTGCCAGCCGTCATCCACGATCAGGGCGTCGCACCCCAGCTCGCGGGCAAGCCGGCACTGGGCAAGCACAGCAGCGGTGTCGATGTTCTGGTGAAAGCTGTACCACGTGGAGTACATGGGCAGCCGAGCAACCTCGGGGACCGAGCGGGGCTGACAGCCGGGCCGTGTTGCCCACCAGGATTGCACATGGTCCAGCGCGGCAGCGTAGAAAACCGGCCGCGTGTCCACGTGCAGTTGCAGTTCGTATCGGGTAATCGGCGGATGAACCCGTTCGAACAGGTGCACCCGACAACGCACCTCGGCGGATTCCTCCTGGACGCCGAACCGCAGCATGAGCGGGTTCATCGGATCGCTGCACGCGACGGTGAGCTGATTGGTGCCGTCGGCGGCGTAGAGGCACATGACCGGCGCGTTGCGAGTCAGCTCCGCGGTGAAGCCGTCGCCCCAATCGGGCGGGAGATGCCGAGCGTGCAATACGGCGGGATGCCAGCGGGCAAACACGTTGACGGAAGGATGGCGAAAGGCCAGCCGCATGGGCCCGGGCCTGACCGGCTGGTCGGCGCGCAACCGTAATATCACCCGGTCCAGCCCCTCGCCGAGCGTCTCGCTGGTCAGTTCAGCCGTGAAAGATTGGAAATCACCCTCGAGCCGAATCTCGTGCCGGCTCGTCCGTGCCGAAACAATGCTGCCATTCATCGATCACCCAAGTCGCGGAACTCAGCCCGGAATGACTCCCCCGGACTCGCCTTGAGCGATCGAGTACAGCCTCCGAACGGATTCATCCTGGTTGACGTGCGAGGCGACCACTTCGCCGACGCAGATCACATGGTCGCCGGTGACCAGCTCGGACACCAGCCGGCACTCGAAGTTTGCCACGGCATCGGTGAGCAAAACGCCGTCGACCCGCGTCGCCGGTTGTGTCCGCACCGGCGTCTCGGCGAACTTGTCCACGAAGCGGCCCGAGTTCGTCCCGTAGTACAGGATTTCCTTACCCATGGTCGAGGGCGGGAAGGAAATCACGAACTCGCGAGCCTGACGAATCAGTTCAAGTGTGTATCGCGTCCGCTCGGCCGCCAGAGCCAACATCGGCGGCTCGCGCGAAGTGGTCATGAGCCAGCCCAGCGGCATGGGATTGTATTTGCCGCCGGCCTTGACGATCACCAGGGAGATCGGCTGAGGATACTCCCGGAGCATGGCCTGCTCGAACGACGCTGCGATCTGCATCGGCGACTCCCCTTGGCGGCATCTGGCCGCCGTGTTGTAGCAGTTCTTCTTGCCCGGTCGCTGCGTGTCGCCAGGCCCATCCACCGCTACGGAACCGTAAGCTCACCTCAGCCGGCTTGGCAAGTGCTGGCCGGAGAAAGCTTTACGCTTGGTATTCAATCTAGAGCGGCACTCGGGGATTGTCCAGGCGAACCCAGTCCATGATCGGGGTCGAGTCAGTGGAACAGACGCCGATTGCGGTGCGCAAGCTTATTGCGAAACTGGACTTCGGATTCGTGGCCCACCGAAATCAATCAGATACGGCGTGTTGCCATGGGATCCGCCGGGACGGGGAACTACCGGCCCACGGGCGGGGAGGCCGGGCCGAGAATGGCGACGATCTGCTCGGCGGTGGCGACCTTGTGGATGCACTCGCAATGCTGCGGCCGCACGCGACCGATGGTTTCGACGACCGGTATCCAGAAGTCGCCGACGACGAAGATCGGACGCGGCGGGATCAGTTCCTTGCAGACGTACTCCCAGACGATGCCGAACTCGCTGAGCGTGCCGGTGCCGCCCTCGAGGATGACGTAGGCAGTCCCCATGTGCATCATGGCCTCGATGCGCCGGAGGAGGTCGTCGTGGCAGATCTCGCGGTCGATGCAGGGATTGGCCTTCAGGACCTTGCCGCGATAGTTGCTGAAGACGCTGCAGGTCACCCCGATGGTCCGGCCGCCGGCATCCTTGGCTCCCTTGGCACTGGCATGCATGGTCCCGTCGTAGCCGCCGTTGGCCACGACGTAGCCTGCCCGAGCTAGAGCGTACCCGATGCTGTACGCCTGCTCCCACAGCGCGCTGCCCGGCTTGGGGGAATAGCTTCCGAACACACAGACGACGGGATGACCGTCAGCGATCTCAGTCGGCATGTGGGAAACTCGAAAAACAGCCCATGACTCCGCTACGACGCTTCCGACAGTAGTCGCAGGACGGATGCTTTTCAAGGCACGCGCGGTTGCCGTGAGCCGCAAGCAGGGGTAAGCTGATCCCACACTTCATGACGAGTTCAGCGTTGGAGATAAGGCAGGTTCCTCACTGCGGAGAGAAGACATGGTACTGGAGATGAGAAAGAGCTCGTGCGTGTTGTTCTCGATATTGCTGACGGCTGCGGGCTGTGCGTCGCTTCGGTCGGACGACTCCGCTACGCGAAACGGCGAAGCGCGGACGACGCGCGACGTTGCGGTCCCGGGTCGCTGGACGGTGGAGCAGGCCAACGATTGGCAGGACAAGCACGGTTGGCTGGTCGGCTGCAACTACACACCGGCGACCGCCATCAACCAGCTCGAAATGTGGCAGGCCGACACGTTCGATCCCCAGACCATCGACCGCGAATTGGGTTGGGCCGAAGAACTCGGCTTCAACAGCATACGAGTCTTCCTGCATCACCTGCTGTGGGAGCAGGACGCCGAGGGCTTCCTACGGCGAATGGATCAGTTTCTGACCATCGCCGACAAGCACGGCATCGGCGTGATGTTCGTGCCCTTGGACGGCGTATGGGACCCCTACCCGCGACTCGGCAAGCAGCGCGAGCCCAAGCCGCACCTGCACAACTCGGGTTGGGTGCAGAGTCCCGGGGCTGAGATCCTCGGCGACCCGGCCCGACACGACGAAATCGAACCCTACATCAAGGGCGTGATTGGGCGTTTTCGCAACGACCCCCGCGTGCACGCGTGGGACCTGTTCAACGAGCCGGAGAACCCGAATAAGTCGTGCTACGGCGACAAGGAGTTGCCCAACAAGGCAGAGATGTCGCTCCTGCTGCTCCAGAAGGTGTTCCGCTGGGCTCGCGAAGCCGGGCCGTCACAACCCTTAACGTCGGGCGTGTGGATGGGCCCGCTGGCCGACCCCGCAAAGTTGACACCCATGGAACGACTGCAACTCGAGCAGTCCGACGTGATCAGCTTCCACTCGTACGCCACGCTCGACGTTGTTCGCAAATATGTCGAGAGCCTGCGGCGATATAACCGCCCCATCCTGTGCACCGAGTACATGGCCCGGACGCAAGGCAGCACGTTCGATCCCGTGCTCGGCTACTTCAAGGAGCAGAAGATCGCGGCGTACAACTGGGGTTTCGTGGCGGGCAAGACGCAGACGAACTATCCGTGGGAATCGTGGGAGAAGCAGTACACGGCGGAGCCGCCGCTATGGTTCCATGAGATCCTTCGACCGGACGGCACGCCCTACAAGGTTGAAGAGGTTGAATACATCAAGCGGATAACGGGCGCTGCTGCGAAACCGCGAGCGGCCATCGATGTTCCGGTATCGCCCGTGGCCGTGTGCCCATGATGCAGCCTCTCATCATGTCCTCCTGATACCGACTTCCCCGGCATCAGGAGGACATGAATAGAATGCAAGTTGCAATCCGTTCAGGGAGGCTCACGCCGCCAGCTATGGTTTTTGCGCCATTTCAGGGCAGAACGCAGCTCACCAGCCCCCAGTCCCTAGCCCCCAGCCCCAGCCACAGCCCGGCTCTCAGAGCTGGAAGCCAAACCCGATCAGAATGGCATGCTGCGTCTGACGGACGGATGCAAAGCCGTAGTCGAGGCCCAACGGGATGCGGCTGCATCCGTTGCCTCGGAGCGTGTTGGCAAAGCCGATCACGTAGCCGGTGCCGGCCCACCACTTTTCGGTCTCGTAGCGCAGACCGAAGGTAGCGTGGTGGTCGGCGATGATGGAACCCAAGGGAAAGACGTTCTTGCGATCGATGTTGGGCATGGCGTAGTGATAGCCCAGGGCCAGCTTCCAATGCTCGGTGAGCTTGATGTCGCTGCCGATCATGAAAGCTCCCTGATCGCGGTATCCCAGCGGCAACGGATAGCGTACGTCGATGGGCCCGTCGATCGCCAGGACGGTCGAGTTCAGCGTGCTGTTCTCGTAGTTGATCCAGCGGGCCTCGCCCACCAGCTTGACGCGCGGGGTGACATCCCATGCCGCGCCGAAAGCCAGACGTTGCGGCATGCGAACGCTGTCGACGTTGACATCCCCCAGCGGCACGGGCAGCAAACCGAGAAGCGAGGCCTTGGCCCGGCCGCCGTGCAGGTCGTTGAACCAGCTCGGCGAGCGATAGCCCAGGCCGAACGCCAGATCGTCACGAGCCTGGTAGTGCAGGCCCGCCTGGATGCCGGCGCCGAGCGCAAATCCCCGGGTGACCTCCACGTCCGCCGGCCCCAGCACAGTTCCGAACCGGGCGGTGGCCGTCTCCAGCCGAAAGCCGATGCCCGCCGAGAGCCGGTCCGTGATCCGGTAAGCCAGGTTGACGGGAATACCGATCACTTTCAGGTCGGACCCGACGCGCCGGTCCATGAACGGGATCAGCAGATGGCGCTGCCGGAACTTGGAGCCGAAGCCGCCGCGGGAGTGCAGAGCAGTTCCGAGCGTCAGCCGGTCGTTGATCGGGATGGACACGCCGGTGTTGAGCAGTGGGAAGACTCTGGCCTGCGAGCCGGCGTCGCCGAGCGGGCCGCTCCAGACGTTGTGCACGATGGCGACTTCGCTGCCGAGGTCGAACTTCAGCCGGTCTCTCGGCTGGAGCGCCAGCGTGGCGGGGTTATCGATTTGCGACAGTGCGGTGTCGCCGACGGCCACGTCGGCCCCTCCGCGAGCCGCCGCTTGCAGACTGACACCGATAGGCTCGAAGCCATCCGACGCGATGGCTCGGGAGCAACACAGTGTCGTAATGACGACAACGCAGAGCGTGCACCCGCGTGTATGTAGCGAACGGGACAAACGCATCGCCCTCGATTTGGGCCATGGGCACCTGCGATGCTGACCGGGACACTCGCGAGGCAGTTGCCCTGAGAAATGCCATATTGTGGCAGAAAACATGGCCGCCCGAAAGTGCCGGCCAGAATTCGGATCGCTGCGCGATCGGTTCCGTGTCGGTCCTCCGACGCGATCTGCGGCGATGGCTTTGTGCAACTGTCTCAGAAACGCTACTCGCGAGTGGCAGTCACGTACATGATGTCGCGGGTATCGAGCGTAAAGCCCCAGGTAGCAGGCAGGCACTTGTGGGCGATGCGGTATAGTCCGGGGCTGCCCAAGCGCAAGGCGAGGATGGAATAGAGAATCTGGCGAAAGCTTCGGGCGACACCGACGGTGCGGACCTGGATGGTGCGAAAGCCGCAACGGGCCAGCAGTTGCGGGAGCGTTTGGCGGTCAAAGTAGTGCAGATGGGTGGGCGGGTGAACCATGCGCCACTTTCGGCCGCGCAAGCGGGCCAGCGTGCTGCCGATGTCGCCGGTGGTGATGTGGAGCGTGCCGCCGGGGCGGGTGAACTCGGCGATGCGGCGGATGAACGCGTCGGGCCGTTCGAGATGCTCGATGACGTCCCACATGACGGTCACATCTACCGCCCCGCCGATGTCGCTCTCGGATGCCTCCAGAAAATCCGTGGTGCGCACGTCGATGCCGAATCTTTCGCGAGCGTAGGCCGCGCCTTCGCGATTCACCTCGTAGCCCATGACGTCGAAGTGCTCGCGAGCGAGGTCGAGGAAGAAGCCGTAGGCGGCGCCGATCTCGAGCAATCGCCCGCTCGGCGTGTGCCGTCGCACCTCGGCGAGGCGGCGGCGGAAGTTTTTCTTGAAGAACGCCTCGTCGGCGGCATAGTCGAGGTATTCGGCGCCCTTGAAATAGTCGCCGTCATACAGCGCACGGTAATCGATCGCCCCATCGGTGCGTGCGGTGACGAAGCCGCAGGACGGGCACCTCAGCAGGATCTCCAGGTGCGGCTGGAACGCATCCGTGCCGCATACGAGGCAGGCCATGGAACTGCTCATTCTCTTTCCCTGGGGCGTTCGCCCGTTTGGTTGCCGCCGGCGTTTCTTAGCGACGCTCGATCATCTGCCGTACGGTGGGGCCGCTCACGAACCGGAACGAGCCGTAGCCTTGCGGTACGAGAAGTCGAACAGCAATTGCCATTCGAGCAAACTGATTCGTCGACAGAGTTCGTGGTCGGGGCCGGGCACGTCGAAGCAGTCCCGACAGGTGTCCACGAAGGCGAAGGGGTCCCACCGTTCGACCGATGTCATCCAGGCGGCGTAACGGAGCCCCCCCGCCGCAGCCGCCATGCCGCGGGCTCGCACGACCAGCGGCTCGAACACCGGATGGCTTCCCACACGGCGAAACCAATACTTGGCATTTTCAAAATCCGGCTCGCGACGATGCATAATCCCATGCCAGTACGAGCCGGTCGTACTGCCGATTGACTGGCTGAGGGTATGAGACTCGTCGAGAAAGTCGTGATAGAGCCACAGACCGCTGATGCAGGCACGAGCCATGTCCGCGTCTCCGACGCCGTGCGGCCGGAGCAGGCTCGCGGGCGTGAGAGCGGCCAGGCGATCGCGGACCGCGCGGTTGGGCGTGCCCGGTCCCAGCTCGGGTAGTCGATCGGGAGCCAGGAGTTCGGCGGCCAGTTGACCGTACGCGTGCGGATTGAAATCGGACGGCGTGCTCATGGCGATCCTCCGGCCGGAGTATAGGCGGCCGGGGCTCAGCCCACTTCCCGCTTCTGGAACAAGGCGATGCCGATCAACAGCCAGGCCATCACGATGAGCATGGCGTAGCCGAAAGCCATGCCCACGTATTTCAATGTAATATGGTGATTCTGCGTAAGAGCGTCGGTGACCCAAAGGAACGCGAGGTTGGGTGACACCCAGTAGGCGATCCGGGCCAGGAGGTTGGTACTGCTATATTGTCCGAACATGGAATCGGAGACGAGCCCGATCAGCAGGACGCCGAGGCAGATCGTCAACGTCATGACCTGCCCGAAGCGGGTGGAGACGGCCAGCGCGACGGCAGTAAGTATGAGGATCATGGCGAAGACCAGAACGGCGGCCCCGATGAGCTGCCCGTCCATGAAATCCTTGCCGAACTCCTGAATCTTCCACTCCGGGCTGATGAGGGCGACCAGCCCCAGCGCGAGCGTCATCAGCGGAAGGGCCAGAGCGATGGCGGTTGACGCGAACTGCATGTCATATAAGTAGTTACAGAACGCGGCGATGACGACGGCGGCCAGGAGGGCCGAACAACCGAAGATGATGACGGGTAGATCAAATTCCTGGCTGGCCCGCTCCAGGACCTTGTGTCGCATGGTGAGGAGGAAGACCACGCCGACGAGGTAGAACGCAACGGCGAGGGCCCCACTGAGCCCGACGAACTTGCCGACGAGGAACAGGGGGCGGCTGACGGGCTTGCTGATGACGGTCAGGACGGTCTTGTTGTCGATCTCCCGGGACAGAATGCCGGCCGAACTGAAGGCGGCCAAAAACAATCCGGACAGCAACAACGTAGAAAGACCGAGATCCTTGAGCAGCTTGTTGTCATCATCAAGGGTATAGCCGCTGACCCCGACGTTCAGGACCAGCAACCCGGCGGTGACAAGCAAGAGAACGCCGTAGATCGGCTGTCTGATGGTTTCCGTGAAGCTGTTGGTGACGATGCCCCAGAATCTGGAAAACATGAGCGTATCCGAATCGTATGGCGAGCCGACGGCGGCCCGCGAGTTCCTGGAATTCACCTGGTCCGCTGCCTGCGAGCCGGACCCCGCCGCTGGCACAGCGGCCGGTAGCCAGCTTGGCAGCCAAGCGGCCTTATTGTAGAGTACGGTGCTTTGTCGTCCATAGGTCGGACGAAAGCCGGGATTCTCCCGGTGGCTACCGGCGCGTCAGCCGGTCCGATCAATCTTCAAGAGAAGCCTGAGCATGATGACGGAAAGGCCTGAAAGCAGAGCCCGCAATCTCGCCCTCGCCGGACTTGTCTTCGAGTGTCTTCTGACCGCCTTTCTGGTCTTGATGACATTGTGGACGAAGTCGGAGGCGTTGCGGGCCCTCACGTTCCTGAGCGGCTGCGGCATTCTGATCTGGCTCTACCTGGCCCTTATCTACCATCAGCGGGTGCTGGTGCAGGAAGAGGCCCTGGAGATCGAGCAGCTTCGCCGGGAGCGTGAGGCGGGGATCGCGGCGGGTGCGATTTTCGACCTGGACAAGGAAGAGCTGTTGCTGGCCCAGCGCCGGTTGCAGTGGATGTATCGCTGGCTGCTTCCGATCTTTACGATCCTGATCGTGCTGGCGCTGCTGGTGTGCGGCCTATGGATGTGGTCGTGGCGTCTCGGCGAGTCCATCCGGGCGAGCAACTGGCAGCAGATCGAGCTCACCAACGCGACACTAGCCATCTGGTTCGTCGGCGGAGCCGCCTTCCTGAGCTTCCTGATGTCCCGTTATGCCTCAGGCATGGCACGCTATCCCGAATGGCGGATGCTGCGGTCGGGGGCGAGCTGGCTGATGGGCATCACGCTGGGCGCGGTGGCGGTGTCGGGCACGCTGGCCCCGCTGCACTACGCGGAAATGTACGCGCCGGAGCGCGTGTTGGCGTACGTTCTGCGCATCCTCCTGCTGGTGCTGGCGACCGAAGTCCTGTTCAACTTCATCCTGGATTTCTACCGTCCGCGCAAGCCCGGCGACGAGCCGCGGCCGGCGTTCGACAGCCGGCTCCTGGGATTGTTCAGCGAGCCGGGCGGGATTGCCCGGTCGATCGCTGACGCGGTGAACTACCAGTTCGGCTTCGAGGTGTCGTCGAGCTGGCTGTACAAGCTGCTGGAGCGGGCGGCGCTGCCACTGGCCGGTTTTGCCGTGATCGTGCTGTTCGCGGCCAGCGCCCTGGTGATCGTGCAGGCGGATCAACAGGCGGTGATCGAACGATTCGGCGTTCCGCACCGAGTGGTGGATCCGGGATTGCACCTGAAGCTGCCGTGGCCGATCGATATCGCGTACAAGGTTCAGACGCAGCAGATTCACGAATTCCGGCTCGGTGATGCCGCTCCCCCCGATCCGAAGAAGAAAGAAGAGCCGCTCCTGCTGTGGACGAACGACCACGAGGATGAGCCGCACGTCAAGGTTTTGATCTCCACGCCCGAGCTGGAGGATTACATCAGAACGGTGGCGGCGACACGTCCGGCGAGCGAAGGCGACAAGATCATGGGCGGGCCGACGTTCTCCGAGAGCGGTGCCGCGGTGGGCGTGAGCATTCTCAGGGTGGCCATGACCATCCAGTATCAGATCCATGACGCGAAGGAATGGATCTCAACGTACAAAGATCCGGAGGCCATGCTTCGCGCCATCGCCGGTCACGAGCTGACGCACTATTGCGCGTCGCAGACGGTCGAGCGGATGCTGGGACCGGAGCGGAGCGTGATCGAAAAGGAACTGTGGAAGCGGATCGCGGCCCGTGCCGATCAGGCCAAGCTCGGCATCGACATCAAGTTCCTGGGGCTGCAGGGCGTTCACCCGCCGAAAGAGACCGCGGAGGCGTTCCAGGACGTGATCGGCGCCGAACAAAAGCGCGTGGCTTCGATCGAGAGTGCGAAAGCCGATTACAACAAGCGGTTGAGCGAGATAGCGGGCAATGTTGCAACGGCCGAGGCGCTGGACGCGGCCATTCGCCGATTGGGCGAGCTGTCAAATGATCCGAGCGCGACGGAGGCCGATCACCGGGCCGCCCGGGAGGAGATTCGGACACTCATCTTCGGCGACGCCGACAAGAAGATTCCGCCTATCGGGGGCTTGGCCTCCGGCATCATCAGCCGAGGACGAGCCGAGCGCTGGGCGTTGGAGAATTCCGCCAAGGCCGAGGCCATTCGCTTCCAGGCTTTGATGGCGTCCAAGGCGGTTGCCCCCAAGACATTCATGGTTCGTGAGAAGCTCTCGGCGCTGGCCAAGGGCCTGGCGGGGATCCGCAAGTACGTGGTCGCGACCAAGAACAAGGTGGACATCCAGACCTTCCACCTGAATCTGCAAGATCCCGTGAACGCTCCGCTGAACTTTGCGGCGGGCAGCGAGTAGGAACTCAGCGTACCCAGACATTGAGCGGTGCCTGACGCGCACCGGTGAGTCTTCGGACCGTATTTGGAAGAGACTGACTATGCAACCGAGAACAGAACTGACCCGTGCCCCTGAGACCGAGCAGCCGGGCCGTCCCGCGCACCAGGCCCCGGCGGGCGAGCATGCCGGCAAGACGAAACGGAGCTTGCCGTCGCTGCTGACCGGCGTCGTGCTGGCGGTGATCCTGCTGCTATACATGGTCACCTACCAGGTGCGGTTCACCGAAGTGGCGGTCGTCCGAACGTTTGGGAAGATCGACCAGAACAACATCAAGACGGAGCCGGGGCTGTACTGGAAATGGCCCTTCCCCATTCAGCGGGTGCAGCACTTCGACAACCGCCTCCAGGTGACCTCGACGGTGGGCGAAGAGAACCCGACCGCGGACGGCAAGAACATCATCGTGACCACGGCGATCAACTGGCGGATCGAGGATCCGTACCGGTTCAGTATCCGTTGCACGAGCATGGAGGACGCCGAGAACAAGCTGAAGGCGCGCGTGCGCAACGATCAGAAGACCGTGATCAGCCGTTACGCGTTTTCGCAGTTCGTGTCGAACAACCCGGAAGAGCTCTTGTACGACAAGATCACGAGCGAGATCGAAGAAGCGGTACGGAACAGCGCGAAGGAATTGTACGGGATCGAGGTCGCGACGGTGCGGCTGGAGTCGATCGCCCTGCCTCAGCGGATCACCGAGAACGTGTTCGAGGCGATGAAGAAAGAGCGTCAGACGGAGGCGGCGCGTTACACGAGCGAGGGCGAGTCGGCGGCCCAGTTGATCAAGGATACGGCCGAGAAGATCGCGGGCACGATCCGTTCGTTCGCCGAGAGCGAGGCGGAAAAAGTGGTGGCCGAAGGTTACCGGCGTGCATTGGAATACAACAAGGTGCTGGCCCAGGACGAGGAGCTGGCCACGTTCCTGCTGCTGATCCGGAACCTGCCCGAGATTCTGAAGGATCGCACGACCGTGATTTTGGAGGCCGACAGCGCCGGCTTTACGCCGCTGGTTTCGGACACTCTGGCGTTGCCGGTGCCCGCACCGGCCAGCCAGCCGGCGCGGGTCGATGCGACGACGAACGTGCAGTTGCCGCAGATCATCGAGAGGGACTGACCGGACGGTTCGCGTCCCCCGACACGGGGACGTTGAGGCCGGCAAGGTCCGGCGGGAGAATCAGCGTTGTTCGACGAGCACAATCACAACCATTTCCATGGCGACGGGCATGACGGCCACTGCTGCCATGACGAGCCGCTGACCGAGGCGCCGCTCGACGCTGCCAACCAGTCGTTGTCCGACGCGCTGCGAGCGAGCTTCAGCGTCCTGAAGTTCATCATGCTGCTCGTGGTGGTCGCGTTCCTGCTCAGCGGCGTGTTCATCGTGGACGAGCGCGAAGTCGCGGTGGTGACACGATTCGGCGTGCAGACCGGCGAGGTGCGCAAGCCCGGTCTGCAGTGGGCACTGCCCTACCCGATCGACGAGGTGACACGGGTCTCGACGGCCCCCAAGCTCATCCGGGTGGAAGACTTCTGGCTGACACTCCGCGAGGAGGAGAAGAGCAAGCCGTTGGAGCAGTTGAGCCCGCGAACGGCCGGACTGGATCCCGCGGTGGACGGCGCGCTGCTGACCGCGGACCGGTTCATTATGCATGCTTCCTTCCGGGTGCAGTACCGGATGCCGGAAGCGACGGCCATCGACTACGTCCGGAACGTGCGGAACGACGAAGAACTCGTACGGTCGGTGATCAAGCAGGCCGCGGTCGCGGAAGCGGCCCGGACGCCGGCGGAAGTGGTTTGGCGCGATCCGGCACAACTGGCGAGCCAAGTCCAGACCCGGGCCCAGAAGATCCTGGAAGAGGAACTGCACAGCGGGATCCAGATCGAGAACGTGGTCATCCCGCAGAGCCATTACCCGCTGCAAACGGCGGAGGAGTTTCTGGCCGTCAACACCGCCGAGGCTCGCCGAACCGAGCTGATCAACGAAGCCCAGAGCGAGCGTGAGAAGAAGCTCAACGGCATCGCCGGATCGGCGTGGCAGAAGCTCAACGCCGAGATCGAGAAGCTCGACCAGGTCGAGTCGGAGGCGGAGCGGGAAGAGCTGATCCGCAAGATCGGCGCGATCCTGGCCACAGAAGCAACGGGCGAGGCCGGCGGCAAGATGCGCCTGGCTCAGCGTGATCGCGAGCAGATCGTCAACAGCGCCCTGGCGGAGGTCAGCCAGTTCGAGGCCGTGTTCGACGAGTATCGTCGCAATCCGGAACTGGTCCGGATGCAGTTGGGCCAGTCGATGCGGCAAGCGCTGTTCAAGAACCAGGACGTGGTCAAGTGGATTCTGCCCACGGGCGCCAAGCAACTGGTGTTCTGGCTGAACAAGGATCCCAAGGAAGTGGCCGCTCAGGAGAAGGCCCGCATCGAAGCGCTGACCAAGGGCAAGTAAGCCCTCCGTCGCGGCGAACGGATCGGCCGGGCCGGATCGGATCGGCCGGCAATCGGTTCGCCTCCGGTCGGCGTGATGACGATCCGCGGCCCGACAACCGATCGTGAGCGGTCAACAGGAAGGCGGACGCCTCAAGCACATGGTTACACACGCAACACCGGTCGTCCAGGCCATCGGGCTGACCAAAGTCTTCAAGGACTTCTGGCACCGCAAGCGCGTGCTCGCAGTCGATCGTCTGGACCTGGACATCTACCGCAACGAGGTCTTCGGGCTGCTCGGTCCCAATGGTTCGGGCAAGACGACGACGATCAAGATGCTCTTGGGGCTGCTCTACCCCACGCGGGGCCGGATCAGCGTTCTCGACCGGCCGCCGACCGACGTCGAGGTTAAGGCCCGCATCGGCTACCTGCCTGAGGAGTCGTACCTCTACCGGTTCCTCGACGCCCGCGAGACGCTGGACTACTACGGACGGCTCTTCCAGATCCCGCGCCAGGACCGACGGCGACGGGTGGAGCAGTTGCTGGAGATGGTCGGCCTCACCCGCCAAGCGCGTCGTCGCGTGGGCGAGTACTCCAAAGGCATGGCTCGTCGCATCGGCCTGGCCCAGGCGCTGATCAACGATCCGGAACTGCTGATCCTCGACGAGCCGACGACGGGTCTTGACCCCATCGGCACGCGGGAGATCAAAGACCTGATCGTGCACCTGCGCAACAAAGGCAAGACCATTCTGCTGTGCAGTCACCTGTTGGCGGACGTCGAGGACGTCTGTCAGCGGGTAGTGGTGTTGTATGGCGGCAAGCGCCAGGCGATCGGCGAAACGCGCGAGCTGCTGCGTCAACAGAACCTCACGCAGATCACAACGGAGCGACTGAGCGAGGAAACGATCGCCCGCATCCAGGAGATTGTGGAGCGTGAGGCCAAGAAACAGGTACTGAGCATCACCACGCCGTCGGACCGGCTGGAGAGCTTCTTCCTTCGGATCGTGCGGGAGGCTCAGGAAGCCCAGCACGAGACGTCGGGAGCGGCGTCGAGCGGCCAAGTGGCCGACTTCCTCAAGGGCGACGGCGAGGCGCTGATCGATTCGCTGGTGGCGGCGGGCAAACAAGCGGAAGCCCCCGCCGGTGCCGCGCCGGTCGAGGTGGCGGCGGCGCCGGAGCCGGCAGCGGAGGTGATCGACGAACTGCTGGCTCCGCGTCAGACCGTGGCGGCAGAGGAGGAGGCGTCGCAGGCAACGCCGTCTGCGACGAGGCCGGCACCGGCGGCTCCCAATGCCGCCGACGAACAACTCGATCGCAGCGTGATCGAGGGGCTGTTGGTCGGCGGGTCCGAGCCGCCGCCCGCCCCGCCGGCGGATTCCGAGACGCGAGACTGACACGACTTCGCAGAGTTTGCAGGGAGCACACGCGGAATGTACCGCATCTGGGCCGTGGCCCGACACATGATTGCCGAAAGCATCCGCCAGAAGATCGCCCTGGTCGGCATCTTCCTGGTGGTGCTGATGGTGACGGTTCTGCCGCTGGTGACGGAAGGCGACGGCCTGACGCTGACCAGCCGAGTACAGTCGTTTCTGGCGTACTCGATGGGCGGCATCGGCGCGGTCCTGAGCGTGGTCACGGTGTTCCTGAGCTGTCTGGCGATCACCGACGAAATCGTCAACAAGCGGATCTACACGATTGCCACCAAGCCGATCCCCCTCTGGCAGTTCTTCGTGGGCAAGTGGCTGGGCATCGGCGTGTTGAATGCGGCTCTGCTGCTGTTCTGCTTCGTGGCCATCCTGGTGGGCACGTGGCTGCTCAGCAAGACGCAGACAACGGTCCAGGGCGATCAGGAGATGCTGGAGTTCGAGGTGCTCAGCGCCCGGCACAGCATGCAGTTGAAGGAGCCGGACTTCGGACCGGCGGTCGAGGAGCAGATCCGGCGCATGCGGGAAGAGGGCCGGTTGGACGACGTGACGCCGGGCGGCGAGGCGGCCATCCGCGACCAGATTCGCGAAGACTACAAGCGATCGTGGCGGTCGCTCGGGCCCACCCAGATCCGCCGGTTTGAGTTCACGGGCCTGCTGGTCGATCGCAATTCCCGGGGATTTCTGCATCTGCGGTTCAAGCCCACGCACGCGGGTGGGCTGGACGACGCGGAACTGCCGGCGATCATCCAGTTCGGCGACATCGAGCAGCCGGACACGCTGACGCCGCAGATCATGGACAAGTACGTGGCCGAGCGGTTCCACACCATTGAGATCCCGAACTACGCGGTGAACGACCGGGGCACGCTGTACATCATGATCGGCAACGCCGACCCGGAGAACAGCTACATGTTCGAAGGGTCGGACAGTTTCGAGCTGTTGTACGGCCTGGGGACGTTCCACTGGAACCTGTTCCGGGCGCTCTCGATCGTCTGGTGTCGGCTGGCATTTCTCGCCGCGGTGGGCCTGCTGCTGTCGAGCTTCCTGTCGTTCCCGGTGGCGTGCATGGGATGCTTCCTGGTCCTGATCGTCGCGTCGATGGCGGGCTTCCTGAGCACGGCGGTGGACTGGGTGAGCCCGATGGAGAGTCCGGGAGCCCAAGACCCGTTGTGGATCATCGGGCCGCTGGTGCGGCCTCTGGCCCAGGGCTTCATCTGGCTGGTGCCGGACTTTTCGAAGTACGATCCGGCAGGCAACATAGTGAACGGGCGGCTGGTTCCGCTCATGTGGGTCATCAACTCGTTGGTGGTTCTCGTGTTCATCAAGGGGCTGATCGTGGGCGCCCTGGGATGCATCGTGCTGACCAAGCGCGAACTGGCCCAGGTGACGTCGTAGCGGGAGCCGATGCGGAACGGCGTCCGTTTTCCGGCAGCGGCCAGCGACCCGGTCCGGAAGAACGGCTGACAGGGACTCGGACTTGAGAACGGAGATTTGAGTAATGGAGACAGATTCGATTTCATCGCGAACTCTGGCTCCACATTCGCCGGAAGTGCCCCGCGACCATCTGCCCAGCGCCGGTTCGGGGGCCGGTGAACCCGCGGTACCGGACATCGACCAGGCCGAGTACGTCTTCGCCAAGGCGGAAGCGCAGCGGTCGGCCACGCTGATCCAGGTGGCGGCGCTGGCGGGGGCTGCGTTGTGCATTGCGTTAGCCGCCCTGCTGCAGACGCCCATCAACAATCAGCGGAAGGAACTCCAGCTCGTCCTGCAGTCGAATCTGTACAAGGAACTGCCGCCGAAATACGCGTGGGTCAGCGCCGCCGGCGGGACGTTCCGCGGCATTGCCGCCGACATCCTGTGGATCAGGTCCGAGTCGCTCAAGCAGGAAGGCAAGTACTACGAGCTGCATCAACTGGCCAAGTGGATCTGCACGCTGCAGCCGCGTTTCGCCACGGTCTGGAGTTTCCAGGCGTGGAACATGTCGTACAATATCTCGGTGGCCACGCACACCACCCGCGAGCGCTGGCAGTGGGTGTACAACGGCATTCGCCTCCTGCGGGACGAGGGCATTCCCAATAACGAGAAAGTCGTCGGCTTGTATCACCAGTTGGCCTGGACGTATTTCCACAAGGTGGGCGAGCGGCTGGACGATTACCAGCTCAAGTACAAGCGCATCTGGGCCACCACCATGGAAACGCTCCTGGGCACGCCGCCCGCCGGGCTGTCCGACCAGGAGGCGGTGGACTGGTTCAAGCCGGTGGTGGAAGCCCCGCACACGCTGGAAGAGCTGTTCGCCAAGCATCCCGGCACGAAGGCCCTGGTGGAGAAGCTGGCCGCGATCGGCGTCGACGTGGAAGTCGGCACCAAGGCGATCAATGTCTTTCACCCGCTGGAGGTGAACTTCTTCAAGCCCTATACGGCCTGGTCGATCGAAAGGAGCGTCGAACGCTTCCGCAAGACGGCCAAGGAGCCGCCCGCTGCCTACCGCGACCTGTGGGCCTTCCTGGATGCCGCCCCGGCGGAGGATCTGGGCCATCTGCTCGCCTACCTGCGGTCCAAGGTGCTGCGTGAGCAGTACAAGATGGATCCGCAGTTCATGTACGACATGTCGAGCAAGCTGGGACCGGAACAAGCGATCCCGATCGATTGGCGCACGCCCTGGGCGCATTCCATGTACTGGGGCATGTACGGCACGGAAAAGGCCCGGGATGTCAAGAACGTCGAGGAGTTCGACCTGTTGAACACCGACCGGATCGTGCTGTTCTCGCTGGGTGCGCTGGCCAGGCAGGGCGATTACATTTTCCGGCCCAATCTGGAGACGCCCGAGGAGTCCTTCCTGAACATGCGGCCGGATTGGCGCTATGTCGAGGCCGTTCATCAGAAGGCGCTCGAGCTGGGCAAGAAGTACGATGACGAGGACGACAAGGACAAGAAGAAGAAGAAGAACACGGAAGCGGCCACGGCCGGCGAGGCGTTCAAGGATTACCACATCAACACGCTGCACTCGCTGCTGCTCGGCTTGTACTTCTCCGGTCGCACGGAGCAGGCGCAGAAGTACTACGACTACCTGGTCGTGAACTACCCGGACCAGTGGACGGGCAAGACCAAGGAGATCTACACCAAAGGCACGTTCAGGGATTTCATCCAGAAGCAGATCGAGGAGATGGCGGGCTCTCGGCACGAGGCCACCATGCTGATCCACTCTCTGCTGGAGAATGCATACATTGAACTGGCCAACGGCCGGCACGACGAGTATACGCGCAGAGCCAACCAGGCGTTCCAGTTGTACACGAGTTACCAGAAGGACAAGGCCGACGATCCGCAAGGCCGGCGGGGCCTGGAACCATGGGACCAGATGTTGGCCGACGCCTTGGGCGGTGTGGTGACCTCACCCGAGTTGCCGCTGGCCATGCGATTCATGGTGTGGGATCGTGAGAGCAACGTGAAAGTCAAGCAGCGCTGCTACGACGACGTGCGGCGCGTCCTGGAAGAAATGTACGGAGAGACCGACCTGGACATCGACAAGGCATTCCCGGAACCACCGGGTATGGCGGAGTTCCGGGCCAAGCGCCCCGCTATGACGCCCGAGGACGTGGCCAGACAGGCGCTCGAGGAAAAGAAAAAGCGGGAGGGGCGGTAAGTAGCCATCAGCCATCAGCCACCAGCTATCGGCTCTCAGCTGTCAGCGATGGGCTGTCGGCCGGGTTGTTGGCCGTTTGCGAGAGGTTTCGGAGCGGCGGTCGGTCAGATCGCTAGAGAGATTGCCCGTGAACCGCCGGGCTGGCAGCCCGGCGGTTTTCTTATTGCCACATGCCGTGAATCGGTTCCAAGTGCAGGCGGCGGCAGACCAAGGAAGATGGCAGTTCCGGTGTCCGTGTAGCATCGGCGGACTCAGGCCGGTTTGATTTGAAGCGCCCGGGACATGCGGGTAGCATGAGCGGTTGCCGGACAAGCTGTTGTCGGGCAACCATTCGTTTCTCGGAGGTGACCGATGTCCAAGTTCAATCGTCGCTCGTTCCTCAAGTCGAGTCTGGCCGCCGGAGCGCTGGCCGCGACCTCGCGTAGCCGGCTGTTCGCTGCTGAGGCGCCTCGGCGTGGCGCGAACGAGAAGATCCGCATCGCGGTGATCGGCTTCAACGGCCAGGGCGGCAGCCACATCAGACAATATGCAGGGATGGACGACGTGGAGATCGTCGCCCTGTGTGACGTGGATCGGGACGTCTGGCCAAAGGGTCTCAAGCCCATTGAGGAAAAGGGCAAGCCGACGCCCAAGTGCTTCCAGGATATGCGTCGGGTCTTCGACGACAAGACCATCGATGCGGTGTCCATTGCCACGCCGAATCATTGGCATGCGCTGGCGGCGATCTGGGCCATGCAGTCGGGCAAGGACGTCTACGTCGAGAAGCCGGTCAGCCACAACGTGCTCGAGGGGCGACGGATGGTGGAGGCCGCTCGCAAGTACCAGCGGATCTGCCAGACCGGCACGCAAATCCGCTCGAACCCTGGCAGCATCGAGGCCATCCAGTACGTGCGCGAGGGCAAGATCGGCAAGTTGTTGGTCGCCCGCGGGCTGTGCTACAAGCGCCGCGACAGCATCGGTCTGTGCGGCGGGCCGCAGGAGCCTCCGCCCAACATGGATTATGACCTGTGGAGCGGGCCCGCTCCGCTTAAGCCGCCGCATCGCAAGACCGACCGCGGCACGGTTCACTATCACTGGCACTGGTTCTGGGATTATGGCAACGGCGATCTCGGCAACCAGGGCATCCATCAGATGGACGTGGCTCGCTGGGGCATCGGGGCGGATCGCCTGCCCGACAACGTGATCGCGTTCGGTGGACGGCTGGGCTACAAGGACGACGGCGAGACGCCCAACACGGAAATCGCCTTCATGGAATACGGCGACGTGCTGCTGATCTTCGAGACCCGTGGCCTGCCGACGCCGAACTACCGGGGCGCGATGGTCGGCAACGTCTTCCACGGCACGGAAGGCTCGGTGGTCCTGACCAGCTACTCACGGGGCGCGGCCTTCGACAAGGACGGCAAGAAGATTCGCAATTTTGACGGCGGCGGCAATCACCACCGCAACTTCATCGACGCGGTTCGCAGCCGCAAGTACACGGACCTGAAAGCGGACATTCTCGAAGGACATCTGTCCAGCGCCTTGTGCCATCTGGCCAACATCTCATACCTGCGGGGAACGGACGTGCCCTTCAGCAGCCAGCACAAGGCCTTCGGCGACAACAAGGAAGCGTACGAGACGTTCGAGCGGACCATGGAGCACCTGAAGGAGAACAAGGTGCCGATGGACGGCGAGACGTACCGGCTCGGCAAGAAGCTGATCGTCGATGCCGCGAACGAGCGTTTCGTGGGAGACGAGAAGGCCAACGCCTTGCTGACCCGCGAATATCGCGAGCCGTTCGTGGTTCCGAATCAGGTCTGACGGACCGCTCGACATGTGACGGATTGATTCTCGATGCGGAGGTGGGCACGGCTCATCTCCGCATCGTGCTTGCACGAGAGAACGCATGACGGTTGATCCCGGGGGCGTGCATAACGCTCGCCTGAAGGCGTGCAAGATGCACGCCCCCTGATACATTGACGAATCCCATGTTCCGCTTGGCACTGTTACTGATCCTGTGGCCGCTCATTGAGCTGTATCTGCTGATCCAGATCGGACGAGCAACCAGTGCGTTCACCGCGCTGACCATCGTGATCCTCACCGGCGTGGTCGGTGCAGCTCTGGCCAAGCGCGAAGGCCTCAAGACATACCATCGCATTCGCCAGGAACTCGCGGCCGGCCACATCCCGGGCGATCACCTGGTGGACGCGCTCATGATCCTGGTGGCCGGCATCCTGCTCATCACGCCCGGCCTGATCTCCGACACAGTGGGCATCGCTCTGCTGGTCCCGCACTTTCGCCGGCTGGTCCGCGAGCACCTGAAGCGCCGGCTCCAGGCCCGCTTCGCCATCAGGCCGTCAGACTACCCGGGCCGCGCCCGCCCCACCGACGACATCATCGATGTCGAGGTCCGCGAGATCGACCGCAAACCGCTCGGCCGCGATGACGACCCGCGCTGAGCGTTCAAGCCAACGACACAACACAATGGGTTGCGAAATCGCGGTGAGCGGGTAAACTCCGATTCGACAGGCGGATCCGTGCAGGATCGCGGCTCGCGCGGGCTCACCGTCCGCACGGGGCAAGCTCAACTCGTCGATGCGGTCACGTTCCGGAGGATCACAGACATGGCTCAGGACAAGCAGCTCACCACTCGCCGTCGCGTGCTGAAGGGGCTCGGGGCTGCGGCCGGAGCGGCCGTCGGGTTTCCCAGCATCATCTCGTCGCAGGTGCGGGCGGCGGTGGGCCGGCCTGGCGCGAACGATCGAATCACACTGGCCCATATCGGCGTGGGGAGCATGGGCAAGTACCATCTCAGCGAGATGGTCAAGTATATGAAGCAGGGCGTGGTCAACGTCGCGGCGGTGTGCGACTGCGACGAGAATCGCCTCGCCACCGCTTCCGAGATGGCCGGCCCGCAAGCCGACGTGTATCGCGACTACCGATACATACTGGAGCGCAAAGACATCGATGCCGTCATCATCGCCACGCCCGACCACTGGCATGCGGTGCAGATGGTGCACGCGGCCGAAAGCGGCAAACACGTCTACGTGGAAAAGCCCGCCGCCTGCACAATCGAGGAAGGCAAGGCCATGGTCGCAGCGGCGAAGAAGGCCAAGATCTCCGTGCAGGTCGGCTCGCAAGGCCGCTCGCAACCCGAGGCGTACCTGGCCCATCGATATCTGGTGAACGGGAACATCGGCACGATTCGGCGGGTCGACTGCTTCCACTATCCCAGTCCCGTGGATGACAAGCCTGTGCCCGACAGCGAGCCGCCCCCCGAGCTGGATTACGATCTGTGGCTGGGGCCGCTGCGCTGGCGGCCGTACAACGCCCATTGCTGCCACGGCAGATTCCGCTGGCTGATGGATTCCGGCGGCGGGCAGATTCGCGACCGAGGCGCGCACGTGATGAGCTGCGCCATGTGGTGGATGGGCGCCGACGGAACGGGACCAGTGACCATCGAAGCAACCGGTGAGGCTCCCGACAAGGGCGCGTGGGACTGCGCAACCACCATGGTGGTGACGTACACGTTCAAGAATCCCGATTGGATCCTCACCTGGCGGCAAGGCAACGAATGGCTGGTACCACCCGAGGAACGCAAGGAGGGTGAGGACAAGATCATCCGGCCGGGCTACGGCGCGGTGTACACTGGCGACAAAGGCACGTTCACGCACTGGGGAGGTGACGGGGGCACGTGGGCCGAGCGCAAGGCGCGCGAGTGGGTTCCCCCCGCCGGAGCCAAAGACGTCTACAAGAGCCCGAACTTCAACCATCATCAGGACTGGTTCGAAGGCATCAAGACCGGCAAGAAGACGATCATGAACATCGAGGCGGCGGTCGGCGTGTCGAACCTTTGTGTGCTGGGCAACCTGGCGTTCATGCTGGGCCGCAAGCTCCACTGGGACCAGTCCAAGCAGGAGATCGTCGGCGACGAGCAGGCTCGGCGGTTAATGGGACGGCCGCAACGGGCGCCGTACCACCTCTAGGAGAACGACGCGGTGAGACAGACGGGGGGCGGGCGTCTCGTCCGCCTCGAATGGGCAACGTGCCCGTTCTCTCTGAAGGGTGAGCCGCAATTTTGACGGGCATTCCCGAGGAATAAAGGCGGGCAAGATGCCCGCCCCCCCAAACGAGACGAGGGTCTGGACATGCCAGAGAAGATTTCGACGAGCGATCCGGCCGCGGCAGTGGCGGCGATGGCCGAGCTCATGCGGAGCAGCGACGCCGAGACAGCGCGAGCGGGCAAGCGGCAACTCTGGGAAATGGTCCGCCACGGCCGGCCGGGCAATGATGAGCAGCAAAAGGCGGTCGTCACCGCCCTCCTGAGTCTGATCGCAGGCGATCAGCCGGCGTCGGTCAAGCGCGAAGCGATGTGGGCGGTCTCGGAACTGGGCGGCGACGAGTGCGTCGCGCCGGTGGCCGCCCTGCTGACCGACGAGGTCTTGCGTCAGGACGCCTGCATGGTGCTCGAGCGGCTGCCCGGCGACAAGGCGATCGAGGCACTCCAGGCAGCGTTGAAGACCGCCCCCGACGGCTTCCGGTTCCAGGTAGCCCATTCGTTGCGCGTGCGGGGCATTCCAGTGGATGATCCGCCCTGCCAGAAGCTCAAGCCCGTCCGGCAAACGCAGGTCAAGCCGGTGGGCCGGGCGTGATTGAAGGCGGCCGGCAAACGAACGTTCTCCGCTCACTGGGCTGACACAAGCGGGGTGTGCAGAGGCCGCAAAAACTCAATGCGTCGAAAAGCCGCGGTGTTGTACAATGCCCGGTAAGGCGTTTCTGGATTCCCTTAACGCCACTGGCTCGTGGTAAGCATTGATCGAACATCGTGGTCCCATGTCGGGCAGGACGCCCGGTGTTTCGGTGAGACGCTGGCACTGCAGCGAGTTCCGGTGCCATATTATCGCCGACATTTCTGTAGGAGAGCCGATGCGGAGGCGTCGTTTCTCGTGCGTGTTGTGGGGCATGGTGCTGGCCTGGGTGGGCGCCGTTCGCGCCGACTACGCTTCTCTGCACGGACGGTGGTCGTTCCAACTCGACCCCGATGACGCCGGGATCGAGGAACGCTGGTACGAAACGAGGCTGTCCGACAGCATCAGTCTGCCTGGTTCCACGGACGAGCGGCGTTGCGGCGAGTACGACGACGAAGCGCGGCTGGACCGGCTGAGCCGCCCCCACCCCTACGTCGGCCCGGCATGGTACCAACGCGACATCGACATTCCCCCTTCCTGGAAGGGTCGGCGCATCATCCTGTTTCTGGAGCGGGCTCACTGGGAGACACAGGTTTGGCTGGACGATGCCCACGTGGGCATGCAGGACAGTCTGTGCACGCCGCACATCCACGACCTCAGCGAATTGGCCACGCCCGGCCGACACCGCCTGACCGTGCGCGTGGACAACCGCATGAAATACAACGTCGGCGACCTGGCCCACAGTGTCACCGAGGAAACGCAGACCAACTGGAACGGCATCATCGGCGAGATTGAACTGCGGGCGAGCGATCCGGTCTGGCTCGACAACGTGCAGATCTATCCCGACATGGAGAACCGCCGCATGAGAATACGGCTGGCGGTGGGCAATCGGACCAAGCGATCGGCCGCGGCCTGCGCCCGGCTGACCGTACGCTCCGCGGGGCTGCAGCAGTTTCCCGAGGTGCAGGAAGAGTTCAACGTACCGCAGTCGGGAGGCGAGGCCGAGCTGGAGGTCCCCTTCGGCACTGGCTCGCGTTCCTGGGACGAGTTCACGCCCGCTCTGTATGATTTGACGGTCACGTTGGCGGCCCAGGTGGATACCGCAACGTTCAGCGACACGCGGACGGTCACGTTCGGTCTGCGCAGTCTGGCCACGAAGGATCGGCAGCTCCTGCTGAATGGCCGGGGCGTTTTCCTTCGCGGCACGGTGGAGTGTTGCGTGTTTCCGCTGACCGGCTATCCGGCCATGGATATTCGGTCGTGGACGCACATCTTCCAGGTGGCCCGTGCGTATGGATTGAACCATATGCGGTTCCACTCGTGGTGCCCGCCGGAGGCAGCATTCCGGGCTGCGGACGAAGCAGGGTTTCTGCTCCAGGTGGAAGCGCCCCAGTGGGTGCACGACGTGGGCGACGATGCGGAGCGAGACGCATTTGTGACACGGGAAGTCCGCCGCATCCTGGACACGTACGGCAATCACCCATCGTTCGGGATGCTCTGCATGGGCAACGAACTCGGCGGCGACCTGGCGAAGGTGCATGAGCTCGTCGAGTCCTGCCGCCAGTACGACCCGCGTCATTTATACGCATCGTCATCGGGCTGGGGGTTTGGGCCGAAGGACGACTACGCCGTGCCCTTCAAGAGCCGTGGTGTGCGAGGACCGGGCACAGACCACGATTTCCGCGAGATCGTGGCCGAACATGCGGTGCCCTGCATCACGCACGAAGTTGGTCAGTGGACGGTCTTCCCGAACTTCGACGAGATGTCCCGGTATACGGGCGTGCTCAAGCCTCGCAACTTCGAGATCATCCGCGATGCGCTGGCGGCCAACGGTATGGCCGATCAGAGCCGCGCCTTCACCACAGCCAGCGGTCAACAGGCGATCGTGCTGTACAAGGAGGAGATCGAATCGCAGTTGCGGACGCCGGGGATTCGCGGCTTTCAGTTGCTGAGCCTGACCGATTTCCCGGGACAGGGCACGGCGTTGGTGGGCGTGCTGGATGCGTTCTGGGAATCCAAGGGATTCATCGAGCCGCGGGCTTTCCGGCGCTTTTGCGGCCCTACGGTTCCGTTGCTTCGGTTGAACAAGCGCGTGTTCACGGCAGATGAGACGTTGGTCGCCCAGGCGGAAGTGGCGCACTACGGCCCGACCGACTTGCTCAAGACCAGCCTGGCCTGGAGCGTTCGGAACGAACGTGGCGGGCAAGTAGCGGCCGGGAGCTTCCCACCCGCGGACATCCGCGTGGGCGGCAATACGCCGTTGGGCGAAATTAAATGTGCGTTGGCCAAGGCCGGCGCGCCGGCGAAGCTGGTGATTTCGATCGGCCTGCCACAAACCGGCGTCAGCAACACTTGGAACGTCTGGGTGTATCCCAAGGACGAGAAAACCGCTCCGCCGAAGAACGTCGAGATCGTCCGGGAATGGAACGAAACGACGCAGGCAGCGCTGGCGGCCGGCAAGCGAGTCCTGCTGTTGCCGTCGGCTCAGTCACTGGGTCGCTCGCTGCCGGGAAGCTTCAAGCCGGTATTCTGGAGCCCGCTGTGGTTCAAGCAGACACCGGCGACGATGAGCATTTTGTGCGATCCGAGCCATCCGGCCCTGGCTCGCTTTCCGACGGACGGCTACAGCGACTGGCAGTGGTACGATCTGCTGGAGTCGTCGCGGTCCATGATTCTCGATGACCTGCCTGCAGACTTTCGGCCTGTGGTCCAGGTCATCGACAACTTCGCCCGCAATCACCGGCTGGGCAACCTGCTGGAAGCACGCGTGGGCAAGGGCCGCTTGATGATCTGTTCGCTGGACCTGGAGAGCGACCTGTCGAAACGACCGGCAGCCCGGCAGATGCTTGCCAGCCTCCTGTCGTACATGTCGTCAGATAGGTTCGAGCCCGCCGGCGAACTGTCCGTCGAGGCGCTCAATCGATTGTTCGAGCAACCGCCGGCGACCGCCGCAACGCGCGACGGAACGTGAATGCGGAACGTGGACGTCTCGCCTCCTTCTCCTCTCCCGGACCATATTCGTTGACTTCCGGGTTCACTTCGTCAGTGTGCCGCGGCAGGCACGGCGACACCGACCGGATGCTGGAGTTGCGACGCCCGCCGAACGGCGGCGGAGATCAGGTTGCGAATCAGATGCTTCTCCAGCGGATGGTTCGCTGCTGCCTTCGCGTACGCGGTCACCAGTTGCTCGAGGCCATCCTGCGACGACGACTCGATGCGATCGGCATCGCGACAAATCGCCACTACGCGATCCAGCGTTGGTCCGTCCACTTGTCCATCAAGCTGGTCGGCCAAGGCGACGCACTCGGCGAAGCGGCCTTGCCGCTGGCGCTCGCGAGTGAACTCGAACCACGCATCGCAACCGCATGGCTCCGGCGCGGCCGATGAGCCGAGATCGAGGACGTGCACGTCCTGGCCCTGGACGGCCCGTTGAAGCTCCGGTGTGTACCGCCCCACGCAAGTGAGCTGAAACTGCCGCGCCGGGGCATACTGCAGGTTCGCTGACAACGAGAGGTTCACGCGCCAGGCCTGCGGCAGGATGGCAAACATCGTTCGCACGGTATCGACGGGCGAGACGGCGCCAACCACGAGCATGACGTCGTGGTTGAGCAGCGCGGCCACCATTCGGCAGGCGTGTTCGACGCTGACCATGTCGGCACCGAACGCGGCTCCAGCGAGGTCCGCGACGGGTAGCTCCAGCGTGTCCATGCAGGTCGCGGGCTGGAGGCACGGCTTGTCACCGATGATCTGCTGCATGGCTGCGTGCACGCGGAAGGGATCGCAGGCCATGGCGGCAAACCCTTCGGGATCGAGGACGGCCAGGTGGGTATGAACCCGTTGGCCGCCGCGGGCCGTGTGCTCGCGTCCGGCGTAGCGCGTCCAGGCGACACATTGGCGTTGCGTGGCCAGCGGATAGCTCGACAGCGCCGAAGCCGCCGGATCCGGATCGCACAGACTGCCGTGCGAGGGAGACCGGCGAGTGATCTCGGCCCGCTCCTCGCTGGTGATGCCCGGGCTCATGGCGATCAGTCGATAGCCCTCACCCATGGGCGTGCGGATGGAGGTGAAGATGGCTTGTTCGGCCCGGACGCATCCGGTGCGGGGGCCATCGATGATACTCGTGCTCGCGGTCAAACCTGCTCGATAATCCATTGAAAAGGCTCCAGGACACCTCGCAATGCGGTGTGCAAGGGCACGGGGGTTACGTAGCCGTCGGTCTCCGAGGCGGCGTACCCGAGCGAGCCGACCACACTGCACGCAAAGAACTCGACGTTGGCGAACCGGCTCTCGGTGAGGTTCCATAACCGGTTGAGGTTCGCCTGCACAAACCGTCGGGGATGATCGAAGCATTCCGGGCAATGATCCGCCTTGCACAGGACGATGGCGGTGGGCGTGGTGATGCGTTCGTCGCGCTTGGCCCGGTGCATGGCATCGATGTAGCTGATCATCTTGAGGGCGAAGAAATCCGGGTGGGCCGAGCCGTTGGCGGCCATGGCCGCGTCCACCAGGAGGATGGTTCCGGCGCTCTTGCTGAGCAGACTGTTGATGACCCGGAACGTCTTGGGCGTGGCGACCTCGGCAGCGAGCGATTCGCCGGCCATGTCGGGCATGACCAGATCCACCCACTTGTTGGTGGCCTTCTGCAGGATCTGGTAGTAGGCCCAGTACCAGCGGTCGGCCTCCATGGGCGTCTTGGGCGGGAACTGCCGCCGTGCCATGTGGCTGATCACGACCTGCTGGAGGTCGATGGAGTAAGCTCCTTTCGGGATGGCCTCGAAGTCACCGGCCCGCTGGGAGAGCATGTCGAGGAGAAAACCGAGATAGACGGTTTTGCCCACGTTGCTTTCGCCGACGATGCTGACGACCTTAGGCTCACGTTCCTGAGCTTTGGCGTCGTGTACGAGGGCCAGCGAGGCCGAGCATTCGCGGCACTGCAGCGCGCTGACCGCGTTGGCGGCGCCGCACACGAAGCATTCGACGCCGGCGCCGAAGGTGGAAGAAGGTGTTGTCGTAACTGTCGTCCCCGTGCTCATGATCGTGTTCCTGTCTGGTTATCCGTCCTGAGGCAGGTCCATGGCCAGGCGGAACCCGACGTTGTGCGGGCGAGCCAGGCTGGCCAAGGCCGTGCGGAAGCAACTCGTGGCCTGTGACGGAAAATAGGTGTCGAACGCCCCGCCGCGAATGCTCTTCATGAGCATGTCTCCGACGACCGGGTTGCCCTCGGCGTCAGTCATCTCGAAATCGCTGGCCGTCCACTCCCAAACGTTGCCGCACAACTGCAACACGCCGTTGGGTGCGGCGCCGTTGGGATAGGCATGCACCGGAACCGTCTTGCCGATGCCGGACGCCCAGATGTTGCACTTGCTGGTGTCCAGGGCGTCGCCCCAGGGATAGCGGCGCAGGACATTGGCCGAACTTCGGATGCGCCAACTGGCGGCCATTTGCCACTCGGGCTCGGTGGGCAGGCGGAACCCGGCCCATCGGCAGTAGGCGGCCGCTTCGTAGTAGCAGATGCCGACCACGGGATGATCGGCGAGGCGACGATTGTGCCGTCCGTTGCGCCAGAAGCGTGGACCGGGCTCTTCCGTCTGGTCCTTGAAGTCGATGAGATGCGGCCAGATCTCGCGATCCCAGAGTTCCAGCTCGCTGTAGCCACCGACGTCCACGAACTTCTGGAATTGGGCGTTGGTGACCATGTATCGGCTCAGCAGGAAGGCCTCGGTCTCGTAATCGACTTCCGGGCAGCCGGGACCATCGTCCACGGTCAAGGGCAACGAAGCGAAGCCTTCGGGAACCAGAGCAAAGCGAGCGTCGATTTCGGCGCTGACCGCCTTGTAGACTTCCTCGATATCCGGGTGGTCCTGCCAGTGCTCGGGATTGTTGAGGATGATGCCCAGCCGCTCCAATTCCACCTGGCGAAGCAGGGAATCCTTGGGGAGCTTGCAAGGCTCGGCAGGTTCGAACGGCTCGGCCGCCGACGCTCGAGGCCGCCGGACGGGCCGTTCCAGCACGGCGGTGGCAGTGGCCGTGGCGGACTCGCTGACGCTTTCGACACCACGTTTTCGTGAGAAGAAGTTGAATCCCATCGTTCAGTCCTGATCAACGGCGGATTTCTTGTCTTAAACACCGACCACCCGACGACGCGCATCGCGGCACATTTTCTGGAACCGCCCCAACGATTCCCGCTTGGACACGTCCTCAGGCGCGGGCAGTCCTCCGCTGGCCGGAGGCGTCTTCGGATCGCGATTGGCCGGCTCGTACTGGATCCGCAGGTCCTCGCTGGAATTGCGGACCTGGTTCAATTGCTGCTCGAGTTCGCTCTGGAGACGGGCGATGCTGGCTCGGGCCGCGTCGAGTTCAGCCAGCCGCTGGTCCCAGCTCTCCTTGGCGGCAGCGAGGGCGCGATGTTCGGTATCCAGTTCGTCGCGCCGACGCTGGAGACTTTCCGCCAGTTGCGACAATTCGGTTTCGCGAGTCTTCAGGTCGGCGAGCTGCGCTTGCACGCTTTCGCGCTCGGCGACCAAGGCTTCGCGTTCGGCGGCCAGTTTTTCACGCGAGGCAGCAAGTTCGGCCTCGAGCTTCTGCAGGTTGCCGTGCTTGGATTCCCACTCCGTCCGATTCCGATCGAGCTTCTCCGACTGGCTCTGGATCTCGCTGAGCTGCTGATCGAGCCGCTCGCGTTCAGCAGCCAGGGCCGCGGCCTTGGATTCGAGCTTCTCCTGCTCAGCGGCCAAAGCGGCCTGGCGGCTCGCCAGTTCGGACTGTTCCCTGGCCAGTTCCTCGCGAGACGACTGGATCTCCGCTTCCTGGGCGGCAATCTGGGCTTCGCGTTCCGTCAGGACCTCGCGACTGGCTTCGACCTCCTGTGCGGTCTGGGCGATCCGCTGCTCGCGTTCGTCGCAGCTCTGTTCGCGCGAAGCGAGTTCCTGCTCGCGAGCCTCGTAGGTGTTGCAGAGTTCGGTCTCGCGTTCGGCGAGGGCCTGTTGTTCGGCGGCGAGCTTCTGGTGGTGTTCCTCGAGCGCGGTTCGGCAGGCCTCGAGGGCTTGCGCCCGGGCGTCGAGGAGTTGCCTCAGCGACTCCATGGCCGTGATGACCCCGCGGCCGAGTTCCTCCAGTTCCTGCACGTTAATGGGTTGATCCGGATTCAACTGATCCGGTCGCACCGTCTCTTGCGTTTCGCGAGCCATCCTCTCCTCACTTTCCCCTGCGGAACCAGGACCTCTTCGCGCTCGCGGCAGCGGCGGCCTGGGATTCCTTCTTCGCCTCGTATTCGGCCAGCAGTTCTTTGACTGATTTGGTGTTCATGCACAGGCGTCGCATCACGCGGATGGCCTTGGCGGTTTCCTCGTCGAGCGAGGCCAAGAGCGCTTCATCCTCGGCACGCTGTTTCTCGGCAGACGACGCAGGAGCATCCGGCACGGAAACGGCCGCCCGCGCGGACGGCGCTTGTTCCGCCGAGGCCGCCGGGACCGGCTCCGCTTGCGCTTGCAGCATCGTCTGCGTTTGCAGAACCGTCTGCGTTTGCAGAACCGTCTGCGTTTGCAGAGCCGTCTGCGCCTCCGACGTCGCCGGCGTTGCAATAGCGATGGATTCCTGTTGTTCGTCGGCCACCGACGCGCCGTTAACGTCGTCGGCAACCTGCTCCGGCGTTTGAGCAGTGGTGATCGGCTCAGCCTGGCACTCCGGTTCGACTTGCGCTGCCGAGGCGCCGGAATTACACAGTGGCTCGACCGTCGCCGAAGCGGGTGCAGAACGTTCGTCGTCGGATAGTGCGTTCGCCGCGGACGGCTCAACGGATCGAGCCACCGCTTCAGCTGGCATCGCGGCGCGATCGCGCAGGGCCTGCTCAGCCCGCTTCATGGCAGCCAGCCAGGCTTCCATCTGAGCATCAAGGGCCGCGAAGGCATCCTGGATGGCGCCGTCGGGTGCGAGCACGTTCCCGAGCGAGGGCACTTGAACTGATAGTGTCCCGTCTGCCATTGTCCCCACGTCTCCCTGCCGGCGCGGCGGCCTCTCAACGGCGAAGCGCTCCCACCGGGGTCCGTCTGGACCGATCAGGTAACCTGGGAAATATACGTTTCGTTTGTGGCGGGTGAGAAAACGAAAAACTCTTTTTGTCAAGGGGCGATAAGGAGAATACAACAACCGGCGGCGAGCAGAACTCGTGCACGCCTTCATTCTCGGACGACGCGCTCAGCGACCGAATGAAGCGTGGATCAATCCGCGCAATGCAGATCGACGGGCCCCTGCTCGCCGGTCAGGCAGCGTTGGATGATGCCGAAGTCGGACTGATCGACATCGCCGTCACGATCGATGTCCGCGGCCTCGCACGAAGGGGCAATCGAGCCGGCATTAGGTCCGGTAGTACATTGCAGGAAGCGATTGAGATCGGCCTGATCCACGTCGTAGTCGCCGTCGAAATCGCCGGGCAGCGCGGGCGGGCAACCGTTGCCATCCACGGGCACGCCGGGGTTGGTGTACGGGCACAGATCACAACCATTTCGGACGCCGTCGCCGTCGTCATCGCCTTCCGCGCGATACGCGTGGACCTGTACGTTGTCGAAGCGGTACGACTCTTCGATCGCGCTGGTCAGCCCCTTGAAGCGAAGAATGACCGAACCATTCTCAGCCTGCGCCGGCAACATGACGGTCTGATAGGTGTTCCAACCCGTCTGGTTGCCCGAAGGCACCTGATCGCGAGTCAACGTGAGCACGGTGGCAGTGGCAGCGCCCGCGGTCACTTCGACCGAGAATATGTCGGCATTCTCGAACTCGGCGAACGCGTCGAACTTCAGATCGAAGCGGATGTAGATTCGGCTCAAGCCGCGGGTATCGATGACGGCGCTAGCCAATTCGACAAGGTTGGTGTCATCGTTGCAATTGCCGCGGACTCTACCGGGGGCGTGGATGTGCCAAGCGCCGTCGGATGAGCCGCCCGCCGTAGATCGGACCACCGCCCCGCCGGCGCCATCGCCGCAATAGGCGGTGGTGTTCAGCACAAATCCGTCGGTGCCGTTCTCGAAAGAGAACTTATAGGCCATACCGGTCGTGCCGCCGCCGTTGTTGTCGCACGGGTCGCAGTCATCACCAATTCCATCGAGGTCCGTATCCTGCTGGCCAGGGTTGGCCAGTGTGGAGCAGTTGTCGCAAGCATCGCCGACGCCGTCACCGTCGGAGTCGAGCTGGTCGACGTTAACAGTCAACGGACAATTATCGTTCTCGTCTTCGATGCCGTCCTGGTCGAGATCGGCCGGCCCGCTGAAGGCGAGGACGTTGAGGCTGTAGGCCTCCGCGGTGAGTGAAACATGCTGACGTTCGGTCTGGTCGGGGGCAATCAGGACACGGCCAGTGACGACATCAGTCAGCGATTCGCCGGCAGGCAAGGGCGTGGCGAAATGCAGCGTGATGAACTGCGACGAAGCCGTGTCGTTGATGACAGCCAAGCGCGTGCCGTGCCAGCGAGCGACGATCTCGGGCAGTTCGGGTTCGACCGTACCGTTGAATGGCAACGCCGGGACCGCGGGCAAGGCACGGAAGGCGGTGGCGAATTTGCGCAGTTCCGCCTCGTGCCCCAACGTCGGGCGGTTCCAGCCGAGCCAGGTCATGGTGTCGGGATCCTGGCGGCGCATGGACATGGCCGCGCCGGCAAAGAATGCGCGGCCCGGTGCGGCACAGGTCTGCGTTCTGAACCAGCCGTACGGGTCGCCCGGTGAACCGAACTCAAAATACGGGTGAGCGGTTTCCTCCCAGTATTCCTGATAGAACTCGCACGCGCGGCCTTGGGCGGTCCGGTACATCTCCGCGAGTCCAGGAGCGAAATGGAACAGCCGGTAGTTCACATGGTTCGAACCCCACGGCGGCGCCCAGCGGCTGGAGTTCTTGAACCGGTCGAGACCGACCATCATGCCGCGTGAGATGACAATCCCCGCATCGTTGGCGAACATCTCCGGGTCATAGCCGTGATGTCGTAACAGGTCGTACGGCGTCTCGCCGTTCGCCCACTCGATGTTGGTCCCGGGCGTTTCGGACGGCAAATCGCATTGCACATAAAAGACCCAGTCCGGGCGCCAACTGCGGACCAGGTTGCGACAGGCGAGCCAGAACTCGCGGGTCTTCGCGCATCGCCAGTTGATCCAGGCCTCCCACTGATCCGGGCGGGCGACCAGCCAGTTGTAGGCGGTTTGCGGCGGCGAGGTGGGTACGCCGCTGCCGGTGGCGATCTTGAATTGCTGCAGATCCCAGGAGGAGTAGCCGCTGAGCCGGGCTCCGCGCCAACCGTCGTCGTCGGCGGTGTAACACGTTCCGATTTTGCCGTTCACGCGAATGCCGATGCCGGCAACGGCGGGGCTGGAGGCCGTGCGACTGGCGATCTCGTTGATCAGGTTGAAGACGAGTTGCTGCACTTCGGGTCGCAGCGGATCGGGCACAGGGTTGCCAAACGCTCGCGTGAAGTCGTTGTCCGTCCCCCGCTGGTAGGAGGCGTCGGTGAAGCTCAATCCGCCCGAGTAGGTCGGCTGCTTGAGCGAGGTGATGATGGGCACGAGCCGGATGTCGTGAGCGGCGGCGATAGGCGGCAACTCGGTGAGCAGATCGCCGGCCGAGTTCCACGGGAAATGCGCGCTGCCCGGATACCAGGCTCGTTCGCTGCGATCCGATCCGTTGATGGCGTTGAAGGCCAGATAGTTGAAGCCGCAGTAGGCAAGGTGCCGCATCATGCGGTCCAGCCCTTCCTGGCGATGGCTGAGCAGCCGCACGGGCGTTCCGCTATGGGCGTAGAGGTACCACGGATGTGTCATATAAATGCCGATCCGGCGGCGCTGGTCGGGGATCGGCGGCTCAGGGATGGCGGGCATCCGCGCGGCCATGGAGTCGACGAAACGGAACAACCAGATGTGCGAGACCGCCCCGCCGTCGCTGCTGGTCCGGTTCAGCGTGCAACCCGTGCTGGAAACGACCACCCGCACCAGGCTCGTTTTCGGATGGAAGATGAGCGGGATGTTGAACGGCTGTCTGTCGATGGGTAGTTCGCGGCCCGTGTAGACGGCCAAGCCCACGTCGGGCCCGAAGGCCGGGCCCTGCTGGATGCGTGCGAAGTTGTATTGCCACCACGGATCGCCCCATGGCCCCAGCGTCGGCTCACCGGTGTATGGCGGAGCCCAGGGCAGGCCGTTGGGCGGTGCGACGATGTCGTCGGCGTGGTTGATCACAATGGACGTATACCGCTCCTGGTCGTTGGACGATTCCGCGACCAACAGATGCGGCACGCCGGCAGTGCCGCCGGTCGCCAGGTCGTACGAGTAGTAGTACGTGGCAAACCCGTCGTCGGGAGCGGCGGTCACGCGGAAGGTCTTGCCGGAAATATTCATGAGCCGCGACGGCTTGTTGGGACGCGATGCCTGGGGCCAGAGGTTGGCGTCGGTGAAGTTATGATCGGTCTGCGTACAGTCCACGTGATCCGTCATCGCGACGACCACCGGCATGGGCACGGCGTCGGCGGCATAGTTGTCGGAGATCTTCTTCTTGAGCGTGGGCAGGGCCACGCTGGGGTATGTCGCCTGGTGAGCGACCAGGTCCACATAGTGGACGCACTCGTCGTCCACCGCCCGGTAGATCGTTCCGTTGCAGTTGATGGTATAGTCGCCGGTGATAACGCACTGACCCGCGGCAGGCAGAGTCTGCCCAGCCAGGACGGCTGTTACCAACACCGCAAATCGTAGAATCACCTCAGCCCCCCTTCCGCAGGCCGCCACCGATGGTGCGGATTTCTCCCTCCTCTTCGTGGGCACACATGTTCGCCACACGCGCCACACCGGGTGCGATGTCGCCACGTCGTGAGCCGCCCAGCATGCGTCAGTCGCATGACGGATCGGCGGGGATCTCGGGACCCGAGGCGCACAGGATCAGGCTCACCAGTTCAGCCTCGTCCACGTCCCCATCGCCGTCGGTGTCCAGGCAGCGGCAAGCCTGCGAGAACACCGCCGTGGTCGAACGACAACGCTGCAGCATCGCGAAGTCGACCATGTCCACGTCGCCGTCTCCGTCGTAATCGACGACCGGATCGTGGCACTTGCAGGCCGGGAACTCCGCGCAAGCCGAATCGTAACAATCCACCCGGCCGTTGTTGTTGTCATCGATGCCGTTGTCACAGGTTTCGCCACACAACGGGCTGGCCCAGCATTCCGGGTCGGCACAGTCAATCAGGCCGTTCCCATTGTCGTCAAGCTCGTTGTCGCAGATCTCGGTGCAGTCCTCGTCGATCTTGCAGTCGCCGTCATCGTCCTGGCCGTTGTTGCAGATCTCTCCGCACGACGCGGCACAGTCGGGATCGTCGCAGTCGATGTCAAGGTCGCCATCGTTGTCGAGGCTGTCCCCGCAGATCTCGACCGGTGGAGGCGTGCAGCCGGACGCGGCCGCACAATCGGGATCCTGGCAATCGGTCCGGCGGTCGCCATCATCGTCGATCCCGTTGCCGCAGATTTCGACCGGCGGCGGGCCGACGGCAAGCACGAGGTTGTCGGCGTGCGAGGCATGTATCACGTCAATGGACGCCCATTCGTTCATCTGGGCCGCCGTTCGCCACACCACCGTGATGTACGGCTTGGTCGGCGTGGCCGAGACCGCGGCGAAGACCCAATCGTAGATGTGAATGGGACAGCCCTTACGACGTTCGATGGTCTGTGAGGCCAGTTCCGGGCCGCTCTCGTCGCCATCGCGGATGATCAGATCAACGGTGGTGCGGCCGCCACCGGCGAATTGGCCGCTCACGGTGATCGGCTGATGCGGAGTGACAGCCACGTGCTGGTACACCGACCAACTGGCGAAGGAGACTCCGATCGGCACTTCCACCGATGCGTAGTGCTCACCGTCCGGCCTGGGGCAACCGGGCGGATAAAGCGCGGAATCGCGTTTGAAATGATCGGTGCCGGTCGAGGTGCCGGTCTGCAACCAGTGGGTCGGCGGCGCGTGAACGGTAGGCGGGTTCGGGCAGCTCGATCCACCGGCGGCTGGCAACTCGAAGCTGCCGTTGGTCAGCGCGGGCAGGATCACCAAGAAGCCGTTGTTCAGCGTCGTCCCGTTGCAGTTCGCCTTGGTGACCACAATGTTGCGCTTGCCCATGGGGGCACCGGTCAGCGGCAGGTCGAACGTGAGCGTGTTTCCGCCCGCGCCGGCAACGACGTTGGTCGCCTGAATCTCAGGCAAGCCCGTGCCTCGCAGGAACACCTCGCAAGTACTGTCGAAATTGGTGCCGGCCAGTTGAACGCCAGTCACTGTCGTGTCGGTCACACCGTACTCCTGCGACACTCCGGTGATCGTGGGTTCGCCGGTACAGACTGGATTGGCCTGCGTCAACTCGAACCCGTCGGCGTGGACGGTGACGATGCCCCAGTTCAAGGCCGGGCCTGAGAAGCCCCATTCCACCGTCACGCTGGTGGTTGTCGGTATGCCAACGATGTCCACTCGCTGCCACCCTGAGTTGGTGGTCTCGAAAGCGGCAAGCACGGGAGCGGCGAGATTGGCACCGTCGCGGATCCGGGCGAAATAGGTATACACAGGGCCGGTCGTTCCACCGGCGATCCAGCCGGTCAGCCGGACCTGTTGCCCGACGGCAACGGTCACGGTCTGGATGATGTGCGACTCGGCAGGTCCTGCGGTATTGACGTCAGTGCTGCCTCGGTGCAGGCCCTCCATGACGCCGGGGTTGGGCGCATGCGTCGTGGCGTCGTATTTGCAGGTGACTCCCTGTGTGGCGTTGCTCAAGCGCCAGCCCGTGACGCAAGGGGCGGCGCCGCCCTCTTCGAACCCGCCGTTGACCAGCAAATTAGCTCGCGCACCTGCGGTCAGAGCCAGAACCACCGCAACCAGCGTGATTCTTTGCAGTGTCACCGCTCGCATGCTCGCCGCTCCTTTCGGCAAGACCGTCCGACAGCAGCCGGGCTCGTCTCCGGTGCAAGCGAGCTTGTGTTCCTGGCCGGAGACTGAATGGCTGCGCCTGAGATGACGCCAACTAAACCCTTTTTGAGAGCTGAGCATCACCTTACAACACGCAGCCGTTGAATACAACGGAAAAATCCGGTTTGCGGTCTCGGATGCCAGCCCGCGGAAGAGCCGTGCTGGACGGCCCCGGTGAAGGGCTGGACAATAAACCGCCGCGGGCGCCGGGAGGTACCGCATTCGCCACCTGCGAAAACGGGGCATAGCGATGAACCACGTCGAGCGTTTTCGGGCGGTGATGAACTTTCAGCCGGTGGACCGTCTACCCCGATGGGAATGGGCCATGTGGTGGGATCTGACGCTCGACCGATGGCGGCGCGAAGGGCTGCCGGAGCGGTACCAGACGATGTTCGACATCTCGCAGTACTTCGGCCTGGACCCCTACCAGCAGTTCTGGTTCAGCACGACGGAAGCATCCATCGAAGCCGCACAGCACCACGTGGAAGGGATCGTCTCGAGCCTGGATGATTACCGGGCCGTGCGACCGCGGCTGTATCCGTGTCATGACGCGGCCATCGAGTCCATGCGCCCCTGGGCGGACCGGCAACGCCGCGGCGAAGTAGTGGTGTGGATCACGCTCGAAGGCTTCTTCTGGTTTCCCCGAACGCTCATGGGCTTCGAGAAGCTGATGTACGCCTTCTACGATCAGCCCGAGTTGATTCATGCCATCAACGCCGACCTGCTGGAGTTCAATCTCTCGATCCTGCACAAGGTGTCGAAGGCATGCGTGCCCACGTTCATCACCATCGCTGAGGACATGTCGTACAACCACGGCCCGATGATCTCACGCGAGACGTTCCGCGCCTTTTTGGCCCCCTACTATCGTCGGCTGGTCCCGGCCATCCGCGAGATGGACATGATTCCCATCGTCGACACCGACGGCGACGTCACGCTCCTCGTACCGTGGCTGGAGGAGGTGGGAATCCATGGTGTGCTGCCGCTGGAGCGGCAGGCGGGCGTGGACGGGCTGGCCCTGCGCGAGCGGTTCGGCTCGCTACGAATGATCGGCCACTTCAACAAGATGGTCATGAACAAGGGCGAAGACGCCATGCGGACGGAGTTCGAACGGCTGACGCCGTTGATGCGGACCGGCGGTTTCATCCCTAGCGTAGACCACCAGACGCCGCCCGGCGTTTCGCTGGCTCAGTACCGGGATTATTTGCGGTTGCTCGAAGAATACACGCGAGTGGAAGCCTGGGCGTGACAATCCGGTAACAATGCCGGGGTACGTTACCCGCAGAGGCGGCGATCGGGAAGCGCCGCCCATCCAGGTAAATCAGAACAGCAACGGAGGACAACCATGCCCCGGGTCTCGATGATCAATCTTGCCGCGATTTCTGTGCTCGCTCTCGCTTCGCCTCTCATCGCGGACGGCTCGCCGGCCCAGCTGCTCGAGAAGGGAATCTACCTCGAGGAAACGGCCGGCGATTTGGAGGAGGCGACCAAAATCTACGGCCAGATCGTGGCCCGGGACAAGGTCGAGGCTTCACTGGCAGCGCAAGCCTACTACCGGCTTGGCACGTGCCAACTGAAGCAGCACAAGTTCGAACAGGCGACGGACACGTTCAACCAGGTCATCCAACGCTTTCCGCAGGAGACGCAATGGGTTCGCAAGGCCCGGGCCGAGCTGACCCGGCTGAACCGTAATGCTCCGCCGCGAGTGGTTCGGACCGATCCGCCGGCGTTCAAGAACGACGTCTCGTCGGACTTGGACAAGATCACGGTCACGTTCAGCCAGCCCATGACCGACCAGAGCTGGTCATGGACGGGCGGCGGTGACACGTATCCGGAGGTCGTGGGCAAGGTTGCCTACAATGCCACGCGAACCGTGTGCACGTTGCCGGTCAAGCTGCAGCCGGGCAAGGTCTACTGGGTGGGCGTCAACAGTCCGAGTCATCGCAACTTCAAGAGCGCCAGCGGCGTCCCCGTACCGACATATGTCATCCTGTTCGCCACGGCCGGAACCGACGGCAAGCCTACCGAGATTCCTGCGGACATGCTCGCGTCCGCCAGGAGAATCAACCAGGCAGCCGAGGCAGGCGACTCGGCGGTCAGTCCGCAGAGCATTCCCGTGATCGTGAAGACCGAGCCGGCCGCCTTCGATCGGGACGTCCCGGCGAATTTGGACAAGATCACGGTCACGTTCAGTCGGCCCATGACCGACCGGAGTTGGTCGTGGACCGGCAGCGGTGAGACATATCCGGAGGTTGTGGGCAAGATTGCCTACAACGACACGCAGACGGTTTGCACACTGCCGGTCAAGTTGCATCCCGGCAAGGTCTACTGGGTAGGTGTGAACGGTCCCAGTTACCGCAATTTCAAGAGTGCCGAAGGCGTGCCCGCACCGTGGTACGTGATTTTGTTCGCAACGGCGGATGCGGACGGTAAACCGACGCCAATCCCCGACGATCTGCTGCAACGAGCCCGGAAGATCAACGAGAAGGCCAAGAAAGTGGCGGCCCGCGCGGGCGCGGCGACGAGGGAGGAATAAGGCTTTGAGGCTTGAGACCTGAGGCTCGAGGGAAGGGCATCGCCCGACGATGAAGATCAATGAGCGCGTCATCTCAACTGCCGGCCGCACGGGCTACGGTCAGCGACTGTGGCCTGTGTCGGCACTGTTATCAGTCGCGGTGCTGATCCCCACGTGCTGTGTGTTGTGGTTCATGAGCCAGGCGGTGAACAACGAACGGTTGGTTGTGCGTCAGAAACTCGTGGATGCGTACCGCGGACAACTGGAGACCATCCGTTCACGGCTGGATGCGGATTGGCACGAGCAGATTGCCGCGCTGTCGGTAGTTGACCACACCCTCTCCCCTGCCGCGGTGTTTTCGCGAGCCGTTCGCGGCGGAAACTGGGACGCCGTCGTGCTGTACGGCCTTTCCGGCGAATTGCTCTATCCGAGTTCGACCAGTACGGCCGAGTCGTTGCCGCCAGAGGAACCGGTGTCGAGTTCGGAGTGGGAACTGGCCGAGCAACTCGAACGGTCGGGCGATGCCGAAGCTGCCGCGAACGCGTACGCACGAATTGCGGGCGGTGCGGCGACGCCGACCGTGGCAGCTCGTGCGGTGCAGGCTCGAGTGCGCTGCCTGTTGAAGTCGGATCCCCGTGAGGCCGCCATCGGCGTGCTCTGCGACGCATTGCAGGACGAAGCCTACTGGCGCGTATACGACCAGGGCCGTTCCATAGCCGCCGCCAGCGCGCTGTTGGCACTGGAGTTAATCGCGCATCCGAACCGACCGGAATACGTCTGGGTTCGCGACCGCCTGGTGTCCTTTCTCAACGACTACGAGGGCAACGAACTGTCGTCGGGCCAGCGGCTGTTTCTCATGGAGCGGCTGCATGACATGGCACGTGGCGGCGCGCGGTTTCCCACACTCGAAGCCGAGCGGTTGGCCGCGGCTTATGTGGCGAGCGTCCCGTCATCCGAGGCGATGACCGCGCCGCGGAAACTGATACCGACGGGGCTGCCCGGGATCTGGTCAGTCGCGTCGGCGAACGGCAGCGCGGTAGGCCTGATCAGCGAAGAGCGGATTCAAACGCGGGCCAACGCCCTGTTGGGTTCACGGCTTCGCCCGAGCGGAGCGACAGTTTCGCTCATGCCTGCCGCGCGGTTTCGCGAGTCGGGTTTGGCTCCGTTCGTGCGTATGCCGGCCGGCGAAGTGTTGGCCGACTGGGAACTGGCCCTGACGCTCGACGGCCCCAACCCCTTCGACGCCGCCGCCCAGCGCCGTGTGACAGTCTACGTGTGGATCGGCCTGCTGGTCATCGCATCCACTTTGGTACTGACGGGTTTGGCTGTGCGATACGTCGGACGGCAGGTGAAGCTCACGCGGCTGAAGAACGACCTGATCGCCACCGTCAGTCACGAGCTCAAGACGCCGCTGTCATCCATCCGGGCGCTGGTGGACACGCTGCTGGAACGCGATGGTAGCGACCCGGTCCGGACTCGCGAGTATCTCGAGATGATCGCTCGCGAGAACGCCAGGCTCAGTCGGCTGATCGACAACTTCCTGACGTTTTCGCGCATGGAACGCGGTCGGCACGCGTTCACGCTGGTGCGCTGCCGGCCGGAGCAAGTGATCCAGGCGGCGTACGACAGCATGCGCGACCGGCTGGCGGCGCCCGACTGTTCGTTCGAACTGGATGTCGCAGCCGATCTGCCCGACATCACCGCCGACGCCGATGCGATGGTGACGGTACTGCTGAACCTGCTCGATAACGCGTGGAAGTACACGGGCGACAGCAAGCGCATTAGCCTTCGGGCGTATGCGACCGGCGATGACGTGTGCTTCGAGGTGTCCGACAACGGCATCGGGCTGTCCCGCCGGGTGAGTCGCCGCGTCTTCGAGCGGTTCTACCAGGTAGACCAGAGCCTGGCGCGGCGAGCCGGCGGTTGCGGCCTGGGGCTGAGCATCGTGGCGTACATCGTTCGGGCACACGGTGGGCGCGTTGCTGTGCGGAGCCAGCTCGGCCGGGGCAGCACGTTCACGGTTTGCATGCCCGCCGCGGGCGGGACGTGCGCTCACGAAGGGATCGGCGGTGCTGAATCCCATTGCTCGGAAACCGGGGTAGCGTGAGGAGAGGCCGGGGGATTCCCGCACGTTCGGTGGAGGTGCCGGGATGAGTGGTCGCACGGTGCTGATCGTCGAGGACGACGTCACGCTGTCGCGCGTGCTCGCCGACAACTTCGCGCACGAGCAGTACGTCGTGCACACGGCAGCGGACGGCGAGAGCGGTCTGCACGCGGCGCGACGGCTCAAGCCCGACCTGATCGTGCTGGACATCATGTTGCCGTACATCAACGGTTACGAGGTGTGCCGGCTGCTGCGTCGCGACGGCCTGGAGATGCCCATCCTGATGCTCACGGCCAAGTCGCTCGAGAACGATATCGTGCTGGGGCTGGACGTCGGAGCCGACGATTACGTGACCAAGCCCTTCAGTATTCGCGAACTGCTGGCCCGGGCGGCCGCCCTGCTTCGGCGGTCCAACGGACATGTCGGCGTGAAGCGTTTCGGCGAGTTCACGCTGGATCTCAGCTCACACAAGCTGCTGCGCGACGGTCGCGAGGTCGTGCTCACCCCCAAGGAGTTCGCTGTGCTCGCCCTGCTCGCGAGGAAGCCCGGCCGGGCCTTCACCCGCGAGCAGATCCTGCAGTCGGTCTGGGGCGACGCTTTGTTCGTCACCGTGCGCAGCGTGGATCGGTGTATCACCACGCTCCGCAAGAAGATCGAGGCCAATCCTCGCGAGCCACGGTTCATCCGGACGGTCCGCGAGATCGGGTATCGGTTAGAGGAAAGCTGGGAGCTCTGAGCTGTGGACTGGGAACTGCCGGCAAGGTTTTCTTTCGCGCGTCGAAAGGAGACGGCAGGGACAAGTCCCGGTTAGCTCGTTGGTGTTTACTGGATGGAGGGTGGGTCGTCGTCGCGGCCAGTACCGGAGAACAAAGCGTTGTTCCCGGAATCGGTCAGCGGCACGGTGCCATCAGGATTGACCGTGTAGCCCAGTTGAGTACTGCGCACGGACTCCACGTGATTGTCACAGAAAAGTGCATTCGCCTTTCCACCGTGCCGTTCATCGGGCGCGGAACGAGCCTTGCCCCGCAAACCGTCGTCGCAGAAATCGCCGGCGGCCGTCAAGCGCGGCGGGTCAAGAGCCCAACCGTGATTGACCACGCGGGCGGGATCGGTGTTGGCGCCGGTCTGATCGTAGGGTAACCGCTGGTTCGCCGGCGTACTGGCCGCGGTGCCGAGCGAGTCGGCGGCCATGACCGTGCGCGAGGACGCTTTGATCCGCCCGAGCTTCACCGGCCAGTTGATCCAGTCGGTAGGCCCGCCGCTGAGGCGTGCTCGACTGTTGCCGAGAAACTGGAAGTTGTAGCCGTACGGGTAGTTGCGGCCATTGTCGTAGCCCGGTGCCTCCGGGTCGAGGAAGACTTCGCCGTCCACGGATTGTGTGTTGTCCAGAGCCGGGTCGGGGCTGGGGCTCGAAAAGGCGTAGAGCCGCACTTGCGCGCCCAGCATTGCGTACCATCGCGCCCGGTATTTCCAACCGTTGCCGACCCAGTAAACATTCGTGGAGTTGGCAAGCTTGGGGAAGCGTCCGGCGACGGCGGAGTCGTGCCACTGCTGCGCGTACATGTGCCAGCCCATGCCGATCTGGCGAATGTTACTCGCGCACACGACAGTCCGGCTGCTCTTGCGAGCCGCAGTCAGTGACGGGACCAGAATGGAGACGAGCAGCGCGATGATGGCCACGACCACCAGGACTTCGATGACCGTGAAAGCGGAGGCAGCTCGACGGTGGTTCGGGGCCGAATAATCAGGTGTGAGTTTCGGCGGCATCGGACCTCCCGTGTCAGAACGATTCGAGTGTACGCCCGGAGGGCGGCGAAAGCCAATCATATCCGGGTTGTAGGAGGTCCTCCGGGAAAAGTTGAATCCAATGGGACAGAGAACGGCTGGGCTAAACCAGGTTAAACCCAGCCGTTCGTGCGATGATTCCCGTCGGAAGGCTTCAGTAAGTCACGCGGAATTCGATCTTTCCCGCGATCGGGGTGATGCGTACGATCTCCTTGGCTGCGTCGAAGTTCTCATGGGCCTTGCCGTTCAGCGTGACACTCTTCATGGGCTTGCCCTCAGGATGACGCAGGCGGACGACGATCTGCCGAGGCGTTTGGCGCGTCGGAGGTTCGATCAGGGCGTCGATCCGGCCCTCGCCCACGGCCGAGGTGATGCGGTAACTCACGGGGCCGAAGCGGGTCGGAGCGCCGGTGACGGCCACGGACATGCCGTCCTGGAGCCAGTTGCTGGTGATCAACGGCGCAAGCCACAGTTCGTCGCCCGGTCGCTCCATGACCATCATGAGCCGCGTCTGGTGAAGGAAGTAACCGGTTTCGTGCGTCTTGTTCCAGGCGGCGACGCCGGCAAAGTGCTCCTGCAACGAAAGGTTCTCGTAGTTGAGCAGCGAGGCCAACGCGTTGAAATACGTTCGTATGAACGGCTTCACGTCGTCGCGCATGGCGTTGATTTCGCCGTTGCGGCAATAGTACGGCTGGACCTTGGCGAAGCCGCCGTAGTTGAACGGATCCGTGGCCGAGCGTGCGGCGGGGAAATCGAACCAGCCGTCGGAGAGGAACTGCACGTCCTCCATGTGATCCATCATCCAAGCGGTCTCGCGGCTGTCGGGGGCGATCATGCCGAATGGGATCAGATGGTGCGAACCCAGCTCGACGTCGTAGCACCAACTGCGATTACCGTCCTCGCCGGGGAAGAAGTTGCCGGTGGGTCCGGGCCCGTGCAACTGCGACGGATAGCCCGGCACGCTGACGCCGTTGCGCAGCCGGTAGACGGGCATCATCGCTTGCGTCCAGCGATAGGCGCGGGCGATATCGCTCGCGAACTGGCGAGCCTGTTCACGCCACTGAGCGGCCTTGCCTGCAATGACTTCGGCCAACGCTTCGCCCGCAGCCTGAAGACCCGCGGCGTAATAGCCGTTGAGGCAGAAGTAGTACGCGAATGCGTTCCAGTCGGCCATGATGCCGGGCGGCATGAGGCCATATTCCGGCGGCTGCGACCCATCGGGACGCAGTCGCATGGTCTTCTGCCGCTGACGCACGATCCACTCGCACACGCGGCTGACCTCGGGGGCGACCTTGGCGATCCACTCCTTGTCCTGCGTCAGCTCGTAATGCTGCCCCAGCGTCCACAGATGCCAGCCGGTCCCCATGAGCGTGTACCCCGTGGTCAACATGCCCTCGGGACTGTAGCGATGGATGAAGAATTCAAGCGATTTGCGGGCGAACTCATGATGGCCGAGGGCGTCCATGCCGCGAATGATGGAGTGGGCTTCGCTCTCCAGCGGCCCGTAACTGATGGAGGCGATCCAGGGCGAGATGCGGGCACCGTCTTCCTCATTGCGGGCGGCGATGAGACAGTGCACCTGTGAAGCCTTGATGACGTTCGTGAGCAGCGGGTCGGGCACTTCGATCTGGGTGCTGCCTGCGAGTTGCTGCTTCCAGTGTTCGCGAGTGGCCCGCAGCAGATCGTCAGCGTTGCCGAACTGCGTGTACTGCTCGGGTCTCATGACGGCCAGTGGGATGAACGCGACGCTACGGCTGTTCGCCCGCGGCGGCAGGCTGCCCACCAGTTTCACGCCGCCCTCGATCACGTCGAGCTTCAGCGGCTCGGCTTCGGTGGCCTGCACGTAGGTCATCAAGCGGCCGCGCCGGAGCGCCACCGCCCCGGAGGGAACGGCCATCACTTCGGCGATGTCGGACTTGGCGGAATCAGCCACGCTGTTCAGGACGAGCGAAGCATCGGCAGGTTTGTTCCCCTGGTTCACGATCGTGAACTCGGCGACGGCGACCGCGCCCTCGCGGCCGTCAGCGTCCTTGCCCAGCGGCGCCACGAAGGTTCGTTGCTTGTAAACGATACCGTTTTCTTCGACACGGTTAACCACGATGGGCATCCAGCCGCCGTCCAGCGTGCGGGTGAGCTTGTCGTTCTTGCCCGATCCGAACGTGGGCACGAGTTGACCGGCGAGGTTGAGCAGCTTGCTGACGAAGTGGTCGTCGGTTTCGGGAGCGGCACTGAACTGGATCATCCCGTGACGATGCACGACGATCTTGTGGTTGTCGCAGGCCAGCGACAGCATGGTGGGCAGCATGTCCTGGGCCGGGTTGTGAATGAACCGCGTCGCCTGAGCGAACGTTTGGTCAGGCCGCGATCGCACTTCCTCGAGGACGGTCTTCTTGCCGGCGATCTCCTGCTTGTACGCGTCCAGCGTCTTGGCCGGCGAATCGGTCGTGACAAACAGGCCCATGTTGTGGACGTAGACGCAGCCGTGCGTGAGGACGTCATTCACCGCCACGCCGAACGCACCCTGCGGGAGGCGGAAACGCAGAACCGTCTGGTCGGTCAGCCATGGCCGGGGCTTGCTGTAGCGGACGCGGAGCGTGACCGGCTGATCCGTCGGCAGCTCGGCACGCAGCGGATCGCTCGCGCCGATTAACTGGCCATTGTAGATTTCAACGACGGCCGGGCCGCCGGATGGGGCGCTTTCCAATTGCACGCGGAGCGCCGTCTCGCCCAAGCGCGTGGGAGCGGCAGCCGTAAAGCGAGTGATGGCGGCAGACGCGGGGAAGATGAATCGCACCTTGCGCGTGCCACCCCGAGCGGCGGGCAGACTGGTCCAGTCGGGTTGGAAGATGCAACGCCGCTCCTGGCGAGACCACAGACCGGCAAGCGCCTGCCAACTCCCCTGCCATGCCGACTCGCCGACCCAGCACTGGACCTGCACATCTTCGAGCTTCAGCGGTGGCGAGTTGGCGGCCAGTTCAAATCCCATCGTACGGAAGCGCCGGCGTTCGAGCCATCTGAGCCCTAAGGCGGCGGGCTTTTCGGCGGTGGCATCGACGCCATAGACTCCGCGGGAGTCGGGCCGGACGGCCGTTTCCAAGTACACGTCATCGGCGTGATACTCCTCGATGCGGTTGGCTCGTGAGCCTTGCGTCCGGGCGGGATCGGAGACGACGACTTCGGCGAACGGAGCGATGTCGAGAACAGACTCCGCGGGCTGAGCGATCGCGGCAGGATCGGGAACGAGTCGGGCTTCGAGCCAATTGGCGCAGTCACACTCGATGCCGTCGCCGCCGTCGGTCACGACCAGCCGCAGTTCTTGAGCGCCGCTCACGTCGATCGAGATGCTGCGAGCCGGTGCATCCTGCCTCATGAGCCCGCTTTCGAATCTGAGCTCATCGTCGGTAAACACCTTGAACTCGACCGATCCATGGCCGCCCGGTTGTGTCTGGACACCGATAAGGGCCTCAAACCGGCGAAATTCGCCGGCCAGGTCCACGATGATCTCACCTGCCGCGTGATGGCCCAGACCCCGGGCATACTCGCGGCCATTCACGATCAACGGCTGGGCCTGCTGACCGGCCTGGTGAGCGGCCTGGTTGATTCCCAGTTCGCCCCACTGCTGCTGGACGTGGAGGAAGCGGTGTTGCACGTCAGCGAGGTAGGTTTCGCCCTTTCTCTCGGCCGCCCAGGCGCCGCCGAAAGTGATCAGAATGCCACAAAAGAGGCTGATTTTGCTGGACATTGTCCGACCTCGCTTGAACAGGAAAGTGAACGGTGCTTCGTGGTACAGATAGCCTGCCCACCCATGCAAGCCGTGAGGCCCGCACGACAAGACGCGGCCATCATCTCCGGTCACGGAAGGACCGTCAAACCGGACCGGAAGGTGGCAATGCCGCCAAGGAAGCCACGAATGAGGGTTGCGAGCAGTACGCTGGAAGGATGCTCCACAACGTGGACGGTTGCCACGAAGGCCACGCGGCCTGACTGCCGAGCGATCGAAACGGCCAGCCGGCCGTCCTTGCGTCAAAATGGGGGAAGTTTATACTGGTGACTACTTGGATCCGACCGAACCCTTTGAGGAGAACCCATGTCCGATTCGAACAACGCCCCCGGGGGCACGCTGCGAGAGCGCGTCGCTGCCATCATCAACCAGCTTCGTCCGGCTATCCAGGGCGACGGCGGTGACCTCGAGCTGGTGGACGTCGACGACAACGGCATCGTGCAGGTTCGGCTGCACGGGGCTTGCGTGGGCTGCCCGTCAGCGGCTATGACGCTGAAGTTCGGCGTCGAGCGGAATTTGAAGGCGAACGTGCCTGAAGTGACCGAAGTGGTCTGTGTGTGAATGCAGCAGAGGGGAAAGCGGAAGCTGAGGAAGTCAGAGCTTCAAGCCGCTTCCTCCTTCCGCCTTCCTCTGCTCCTTCCTGCCATGCCGGCTTCATTTCGGAATGAAGCTCATCTTCCCGTCGATTCGCGCCACCGCCTCGGCGATTAGCTTGGCGCTGCTTTCCAAATCAGTGAGACTGACGACCTCCACCTGCGTGTGCATGTAGCGGTTGGGGATGCTGACCAGTCCGGCGGCTACGCCCGCCCGCGAAATCTGAATGGCGTTGGCATCAGTGCCGGTCGCGCCGGGAGCGGCGCCGATCTGATACGGGATCTTGGCCTTGCGGGCTGAATCGATGAGCAGCTCGCCGACGACGGGATTGATGTTGGGTCCGCGCTCGATCACCGGTCCCTTGCCCAGCGCGATGTCGCCGGCCACGCGCTTGTCCGCGCCGGGATTGTCGGTCGCGTGCGTCACGTCCACGGCGATGCCCACGAGCGGATCGATGCCGTAGCAGCTCGTGCGAGCACCGCGCAGACCAAGTTCCTCCTGCACGGTGGCCACGGCGAACAAGGCGCACTTGAGCTTCTTGGCCGCGGCGAGCCGCGCGGCTTCCATCACCACGAAGGCCCCTACTTTGTCATCCAAACCCGGCGAGGTCACGTAATCGTCGCCCAGCCGTTCGAAGCCCAGCTTGTACGTGACCGGATCGGCGATGGACACCCGCTTGAGGGCCTCTTCCTTGTTCCTGGCTCCGATGTCGATCCACAGATCCTGCAGTTCGATCTTGGCCTGGTTGCGCTCCTCCTGCTTCATCAGGTGGATGGGCTTGCGGCCGATGACGCCCTCGACGGGGCCGTTTCGGGTGTGGATGGTCACACGTGAGCCGGGCAGCACGGTGGCATCGATACCGCCGACCGTGCCGAAATAGATGTAGCCCTCATCGTTGACCATCTTGACCATGAGCCCGATCTGGTCGCAGTGGCCGGCGAGCATGACTCGCGGGCTGCCCTTGGGGTTGATGGCGACGATGAGATTGCCGTGCACGTCGGTTTCGATCGAGTCGGCAACCGATTTCATCCGCTTGCGAATGAGCGACATGGCCGGCTGCTCGAAGCCGGAAACCGACGGCGTTTCCTCCAAAGCCTTGAGGAACTCGAACGTTTCCTTCTGCATAAATGTCCTTTCAACGGGGCTCTTGCCTCTCGGGCATTCGCTCTCCGGACGCTCGCCCTCAGAGCGTTCGCCCGTATGATGCAGGGGCAGTGCATACACTCCGCGTCCGATCGTAGGCGAGGCGCGTGCCGAACACTACCCGCGCTTGAGCTGGATGGTCTTGTTATCGTTTTCGTCCTTGCCCGACATGGAATAATTGTCGGTCTGGCGCTGATGGTTCACTCGCAGCTTCTGACGGTACAGGTCCATCACGTCATCAGCGTCGAGGCCGACGCACTGGGCCAGGCTGATCCAGAAGAAGAGCATGTCGATCACTTCGACGCGAGCGTTCTGCAGATCGTGCAGCTCGTAACGCCGCCCGGCCTTGGCCTCGGCGCACCAATGCTTCCAGTAGGTGCAGTTCCGAAGCTCTTCAAGCTCGTTGCTCATGGCAATGAGATAATTGTTGATCCATTCGCCGGCCTTCTTGGGATCGAAGTTCTCGCGCAGCTCGGCGGGATCGAACCCGATGCGGCGGTTCAGTTCGGCCTGGCGTTCAAACAGCTCTCGCAGCACGGCATTCTCCTCTCGGCGCCCGGCGATATCGCTTTGTCGTGCAAGCCTCCAGCCCGCACGATTCGCCGGGACGGGCGGCGAACAGCCGTTCTGTCGTCGGAAATCCCCGAGTGCAGGACGAGCTCGCTCGCCGGAAGTCCCCGATCTTATGCAAAGGGATCGACCGCCTCAACCGCCGCAATCCGACCGCTCGGCATTGCTTCCGCTTTTCTCCCGACCGTGGTAACATGACCCCGCCGAGAGGGGAATCCCGGAGTCGCGGTTGGAATAGGCCCTGATGCTGAGCGGATTACGTCGAAGACTCGAACTCGCTCCCGCCCGGTATCGGTGGCCGGTGAAATGGGCCATCCTGCTGGTCGTGACATTCGGTGCACTGTTCCCGCACCCGGGGCTGTTTCTGCGACACATTCGCCATTTTCGGCAGTTGGACTCGCTGCCGGACCCCGCCGATCCTGCCTTGGCCCCGATGGCTGCGAGATTCGAATCCTTCCTGGACGAAAAAGGGCTGGCTTCCGCAGACGCTTCCGTGCTCTTGCGAGAGGTCGAGACGTTCGTCCGCCGCGAAATTCCCTACGGCTGGGACTGGGAGGTCTGGGGCGTGGCGGACTATATCCCCACCGTCTCGGAGGTGATCGCCCGCGGCCGCGAAGACTGCGACGGCCGGGCGGTGTTGGCGGCCGCCCTGCTGAGGCACAAGGGTGTACCGGCGGAACTGGTGGCTGATACCCGCCACATGTGGGTCCGCGCCCCCGAGGGCGAGACCATGGACCCGCTCGGTCCGCCTATCCTTCAGGCTCAGGACGGCCAAGTCCGTGTCCGCTGGTCGGGGCTGATCGATCTGGGGCCGCCGGCCTACGGCGTGGCGGTATTTCCCCTGGGCCGGGAGCTGATCATCCTCCTGACGCTGTGGGTGCTGCTGCTGCCGTGGCGAGTCGATCGGCGATCCGCGCTGCTGGCGCTGGGGCTCATGCTGCAAGGGCTCGTGCTCATCCGCACGGCCGGGACCGATCCGCTGGCCCCCTGGCGCGGGGGCATCCTGCTGGGGCTGTTGAGTCTCAGTTTGCCGGTGGCGGGTTTGTGGCTGGTGCGCCTGCGGCACCGCCCTGTTGCCGCTCCGCAACCGGCTAGCCTTGCCGCGCTCGAGGAGTCGTCATGAAGCTTCCGGAGCAGGTGCACGTTATTTCCCATCCGCTCGTGCAACGCAAGCTCACTTTGGCCCGCGACATTCGTTCAACCAGCGACATATTCCGCCGCCTGTTGGGCGAGATCGCCATGCTCATGGCTTACGAGCTGACGCGAGAGTACCCCGTTGATCCGGTGGAGGTCAGGACGCCGCTGGCGGTGGCCACCGGGGCAGATCTCCGCCGCGGCATCACGCTGGTCCCCATCCTGCGAGCGGGGCTGGGAATGGCCGACGGCATCCTGCAACTCGTTCCGCAGGCCCGGGTTGGATACCTGGGGATCTACCGCGATGAAACTACTCTCGAGCCGGTGGTGTATTACAATAAACTGCCGCCCGGCATCGCGGAGACCGATGTCATCGTGATTGACCCCATGCTGGCGACGGGCGGTTCGTGCACCGCAGCCATCGACGTCATCAAGCAGACCGGGGCCAAGTCGATCAAGCTGCTCTGTCTGGTGGCCGCCCCCGAAGGCATTCGCAAGCTGGTGAAGGCCCATCCGGATGTCATGGTGTACACGGCGGCGGTGGACTCACATTTGAACGAGAACGGTTACATCGTGCCCGGCCTGGGCGATGCGGGTGATCGGCTCTTTGGAACGCAGTAGTCGCGGCGTTGGCCAGGACGTGCCTGCTTGCCGACGCCCGGGGCGTTGGAGAACAAGCATGCGACACGTCAGACGCGCGGGAATCATCATCATCGGGATTGGATTCGTATTCGCTTCCACCGGGTGGACGGCTCCGGCGGTCAACGAGACGGAAGTAGTCAACAAGGTGGCCGTATTTCGCTTGTCCGGCGAACTGCCCGAAGCCCCGGCCCAATTCTCCCTCTTCAAGATCGACCAGATCAACTTCTACGAGCTGCTCAACCGCCTGAACAAAGCCAAGCGCGACCCCAAGGTCAAAGCAGTGATCCTGCTGTTCGACGAGCCGCAGATCGGTTGGGCCCAGCGGCAGGAGATCCGCCAGACGCTCCTGGGGCTCAAGGCTGCCGACAAGGACGTGTTCGCGCTGCTGGAGGACGAGGAGCAGCCGACGTACCTGATGGCGACGGCGGCGTCCAAGCTCTACATTGTGCCCACCGGCGGCGTGAATCTCATCGGCCTGCATCTCGAACAAGCCTATCTCAAGGGGCTGCTCGACAAGATCGGCGTCACGGCCGACATCGAGCACGTCGGCTCGTACAAGGGCGCGGGCGAACCCTTCACGCGAACCGGCCCGTCCGAAGAAGCGCTGGAGATGACCAATTGGCTGGTGAACGACCTCTTCGACCAGATGGTTCAGCAGATTGCGGAGGATCGCAAGCTCTCACCCGAGCGGGTGCGCGAGCTGATCGACCAGGGACCATTCACCGCCGAGAAAGCCAAGGCCGCCGGGCTGGTCGATGAAGTGGCGTATCCTGAAGATTTGATGAAGACGCTCAAGGAGCGGTACGGCACGCTGGAGCTGGTTCACAATTACGGCCAGCGCGAGCTGCCCGATGTGGATTTGTCCAGTCCGTTCGGCATCTTCAAGTTCTTCGGCGAGATGATGGCCAAGACCAAAGCCGGCACGCGGCCGCAGATCGCGGTCGTGTATGTCGATGGCATGATCGTGCCCGGCAAGACCGAGGACGACCTGTTCGGCGGCGAAGGGCTGGTCGGCAGCACGACGCTGCGCCGGTTGCTCGCCCGCGTGCGCAAGGACGATCAAGTCAAGGCGGTGGTCCTGCGGGTCAACTCGCCGGGCGGCTCGGCAGTGGCCAGCGACATCATCTGGCACGCCACGCAAGCCTTGGGCGACAAGCCGTTCATCGTCTCCATGGGCAACGTGGCGGCCAGCGGTGGCTACTACGTGTCGGCGGGTGCGGCCAAGATTTTTGCCGATCCCGGCACGATTACCGGCTCCATCGGCGTGGTGGGCGGCAAGCTGGTGACGCAGGGCCTGTGGGACTGGGTAGGCGTCAACTTTCATGAAACCACTCGCGGCAAGCGGGCAGACTTGTTCAGCACGAGCCGGCCGTTCACTGACGAGCAGCGGGAGATCGTTCGCACTTACATGCGCGATGTCTACCAGGCGTTCAAGGATCGGGTTGCTGAGGGTCGCAAGGATAAGCTCAAGGGCGATCTGGAAGCGTTGGCCGGTGGGCGTGTCTACACCGGCCGGCAGGCCCAGGCCAAAGGTCTGGTCGATCAGCTCGGCGGCCTGCAGGACGCCATCAAGGCGGCAGCCTCGGAGGCCAACATCAGCAACTACGAGGTGGTCCAGTTGCCCGAGCCCAAGAACTTCGTCGAGCTGTTCATCAAGAGCCTGTCCGGCGAAGATCTTGATGAGGAAGGCGACAGCGTACAGGTGATGCACCGCGGCTGGCTGACTCGCACGCCAGCCGCCGCCGAACTGCTCCGCACGCTGGCCAAGGCCGACCCGGTGCGGATGCGGGCGGTGTTGAGCCTCCTGCAGCGGCTCGAACTGCTGAGCACGGAGAACGCGCTGCTGGTCATGCCCGATGCGATGATCGTGCGGTAAGCCGCCACGACCGCCGTATCGCCGCTCCCGAGAATTGACGGCGTCGTCACGTTTGGCACCGGCGCGGGCGAGTCAACGGCTCCCCCGCGCCGGTGTCTTTTTGCGTGTCGCCAGACGGTCACCGGTCGCGAACGCTTCGACCATCCGCCCCTTACCCCTTCCGTTCTCACGGCCGTTGCCCTTCGCCCGTGACACGTAAACCCCTATACAGCAATGTTTTTCTGCATCGAAAGCACTTCATGAAAGGTTCCGCCTCTTCTATTTGAACCTATTTTCACAACCGATGGCTTCTCAATGAAGTCTCTGCCGTGTAGAATGCTTCCTCGCCTTTCTGTGGCTCAATCAGAGGAAGCACATGGCCAAAGTCTACGGACGCGTCCACCGCTTGCTTCGAAGTCTGACACTCATCAGGTCGGGACGCTGGAATGCCGCGTCTCTGGCCCGCGAGCTGGGTATCACCGTTCGCAACGTTTACCGCGATCTTCAGATGCTGGAGGGGGCCGGCATCCCCTACTACTTCGACCGCACCGCCGGCTGTTACCGGATTCGCCGGGAGTTCTTTTTGCCGTCGGTGGAGCTCACGACGGAGGAGGCGATGGCCCTGGTGGCCGCCGCGGGCCAGATCGGCCGCCGCGAGCAGATTCCCTTCCTCGAACCGCTGGAGAAGGCCAGCCAGAAGGTGCTTGCTCAACTGCCGGACAAGGTCAAGCGCGAACTGGACGACGTCCAGCAGCATCTGGCCATTGAACTGGCCAGTTGCGGGCCGAGCCTCGAAGTGCGAAGTGTGTATCACGATGTGCGAACCGCAATCGCCAAACGCCGTGCTTTGTTGTGCTCGTATGAATCGGCCCGCACCAGCGTCCATAGCACGACGGACGGCGAGGTCTTCCGCTTCGATCCCTACTGTCTGTACTGGGGCCAGCGGGCGTGGTATGCGATCGGCTTTCACCATCGTCGGGCTGAGGTTCGCACGCTCAAGCTCAACCGCTTCATATACCTGCGGCTGACCGATCAGCCCCGCACGGCCACTGCTGATGCGACGATGTGCGAGAACATGCGATTCAGCCTTGGCGAGACAAGACAAATCATTCTGATGAAGGAGGTCTTCCATGGAACTAACGGCTGAGATCTTGAAAAAAACGGTCGAGCAAGACGCAGCGATTCGTCGCGTCCAGAAGCTCATGCCCGTGGGAGGCCCGGGCGAAAAGATCTTCCCTCCAACCTATCCGGGCGAAAGAAGGGAAGACCCGCCCCGGCACATCTTCGAGATGAGGCGCATTGACGTTAAGGAAAACGGAAAGGACATCAACAAGAGTGTCAACTGCGTGTTGATCGATAGCGTTCAGAGTCAGGCCAATCGGTTGGAAGAGGCGCTGCTGCAGGCCATTCGCGCCGAGCGCATCGCCATGCCATACCTGGTGGTTGACTTTTCCGAGCAGAAGGGTCCCGACGGGTCGGATGTGAGTGACCTGGGGGAAGTGACCTCACTGGACGCACCTCACCGTGTGTTTGACGCGATCATCCGTGACAGCGAGCTGAACGGTGTGAAATTCACGGAAACGGATCAGTACAAACAGCTCCTGCTGACCAAGCCGACCAACGCACTTTATTTGTTCGAAATTAGTCCCACATCACTCTTGTTCGGCGTCTGGAACTCGACGGGTGAGGGAGGAGGTCTCGGGACCAAGTTCACCCGGAATATCGTTTCTGAGATCATCGGAGTCAATGCGGTCGAAGGTCAGAAGGCAGCTGTCCGTATTGACCCGCTGGGGATTCGCGCCAGCGCCAGAGTGGTAGGCGGAGCGTTGGACTGGGTCGTGGCTTCGGGAACAAAGGGCGAAAAAAGCGTCAAGCCTTCCGAGGTGAACCACTCCAACGTCATCTCCAACATCATTAATGGCGGGGTTACGATCGAATACGCCCAGCACACTGCCGTTATCACCTGCGCCGGGTTGCGTCGACTGAAATTCCCGGGGAAGACTGTGAAAGACGAGTCTGCCGGTCGAGCTGTGCTGGCGGCAATGGCTCTGGTCGCCCTCACGCAGCAAGACCAAGCGGGCTATGCCCTTCGCTCCCGCTGCAACCTGGTCTGTCGAGAGGTCGCCCCCTTCGAGATCGTGCACGCAGACGGCTCGACGAAAGAGTTTTCGATTACGCCCGACGAAGCCATTGACCTCTTCAATGAAACAGTGCGCAAGGTCAGGGACGCCGGCTTCCGGTGGAACACCGATCCCATTCGCCTCAAGCCGCAGGCTCGCCTGGTCGAGTTGGTCGCCCTGTCGCGGGCTCAGGCGTTGGCCGGACAGAAGGAAGACGACGGCGCTGCGAAAAACCCACACTGAAAACGAGGACGAGGTGCCTTATGCTGGTAATTGAGGTGGAGTTCCTCACCGGGGTCTCGGTTGCGGCCTCTCCGTACTGTCGCGAGCAGGCCGAATGGCCGCCACACCCGGATCGAGTCTTTCAGGCCTTGGTAGCGGCCTGGGGCCGAAATGCCCCGCCGGACGACAAGGAGCGTTTGGCCCTGGAGTGGCTTGAGCAACTGGACGCAGACGACCTTGCAGTGTTCGCTCCGTCGCAGAAGCATCGAGACGTTGCGACTGTTTATGTTCCACCGAACGACGCGGCTACCAGCGGCAGGACCGGTGCGCGGGCTCCGAAGGAACTGGATGCAGCGCTTCGCGTGGTCCCGGAATTCCGGAAGAACCGTCAACCTCGATCATTTCCGGCGGTGCTGCCGTCGTCCAAAACGATGCAGGTCCACTATCAGTGGCGCTTGGACGAGAAACAGATCAGGCAGTTCGCCAAGCATCGGCAGTGTCTGGAGACGTTGGCTCGAGAAGTCCACTACCTGGGACATTCCCATACCCTGGTTCGCATGGCTGTTTTGGACCATCTCCCGAACCATGCAACCTCGGATTGCGACCTGCGAGGAACCGCTCTGCGAGTCGCACATCCCGGACGTCTCAAACACCTTTGCGATCAGTTCGCGAAGTTCCAGCGAAACCCTATCCAGGCCTTTCGGCCCCGGCCGTCGCTCGACCAGCGAGTGGTCGCACCCCATGACAACGGAAAGCTTCCCCAGACTGTCTTCGACGGTACCACCCCGACTGTTTTGGTGGACGCAGGCGGATTCGTACCAGCCTTGCCTGCCTTTCCCCTTGTCGCCAAGCGGTTGAGAGACGCGTTGTTGGGCTGCGTGCCCAAGGGGAGCCCTGTCCCAGCCGTGCTATCTGGACACGATGCACAGAGACGCCCGAGCACGGAACCGCACATGGCCATTGTGCCCCTGGCCGATGTAGGATGGGCGCACTCGCAAGGGCGCCTCATGGGAATTGCTATTCTCTGGCCACGCCAGACCTCGCCCGCCGACCGGCAAATAGCCATCAGTGCCTTGACAGGCTTCCTAAGAACCGAGTCGCATACATGCGGGCTGCTGCACTTCGGCGCACAAGGGTCCTGGACCCTTGCGCTGAATCCGGATTCCGAACGGGCTTCCTGCCGGTTCACGAGGTATTTGGGACCGTCTCGCCGGTGGGCCACCGTGCTTCCGATGGTGCTGGATCGCTATCCCAAGGCGAAGCCCGGTGAGGAGCTTGCCAGTATCGTTGCCCAGTCGTGCGTGAATATCGGCTTGCCAAAGGAAGCCGTCGAAGGACTCGATGTGGAAGTCCACAAACATGCGACGGTGCGGGCAGCGCCGTCGGCCCCGGAAGTCGCTCGATGCTTGCCGGAAGATAGTCCTCACCGGGGCCGGCCACTGGTGCACCTGGTATTGACGTTCGCCGCTCCTGTAAGAGGGCCCCTAATCCTCGGGGCAGGTCGATATCGAGGACTGGGACTATGCCTCCCCCTTTATGGAGAGGACGCGAAATGACGCTAACCCCCTCGGACTTTCCAGCCTTCTTCCGCGACGTCTATCGATACGAGCCGTTCCCCTGGCAGACGCGATTGGCACGGCAAGTGCTCACGACAGGTCGCTGGCCTGACTTGTTGAATCTGCCAACGGGGACGGGAAAGACGTCAGTCATCGCTATCGCCGTGTTCCATCTGGCTCTTGAGGCCTGCGGGCACCATCGTCGCCGGGCCCCCATGCGCATGCTTTTTGTCATTGACCGGCGCATCGTGGTGGATGCTGCCTTTGAGCAGGCCTGCATCCTTGCATGCGCGCTTCGGCAGCCTCCAACCAAGCTGGTTGGTGATGTCGCTGACGCTCTCACGGCCCTGTCGGGCGTTAAAGGCGATCCGCTTGACGTCGTACACTTGCGCGGAGGAGTCCCACAGGATCGCGACTGGGTACGCGCGCCGGCTCAGCCGTTAGTCATCGTTTCCACGGTCGATCAGGTGGGCTCGCGGTTGCTGTTCCGAGGCTACGGCGTTTCGAGTGGGATGGCTCCCGTTCATGCCGGGCTGGTCGGATCAGACGCTTTGTGGTTTCTGGACGAGGTGCATCTGTCCAAGCCTCTCAAGGACACGCTTGAGGCTATCCGAAAGGGACATCCGGAACCTGGCCAACGTCCTGGTACGCTCGCCGAACAAGCCCGCCTTGCTCCGTTCGGCGTGGTCACGCTGTCTGCAACGCCTGGCGAGACCGGCACCAACGCCTTTCGCCTCGATGAAGAAGACTGGCACTGTCCCGTGCTTCGCAAGAGGCTTGAAGCAAGCAAACTTGCGACCCTGGAAGCCTACGAGGGTGAAGGGGTAGATGCATTCGTCGAACATGCAATGTCGCTGGCTGGCCTAGGCGAGCGTGCCGAATCCCAACCGAAAAAAGGTGGCGAGAAAAAACGAAGTCGCAGCCGAGCACAGCTACCAGACACCACCCATCTGAAGCAGGCTAGCCGCATTGCTGTCATCGTGAACCGCGTCGATCTGGCTCGCCGTGTGTTCACCAAGCTCCGCGATGCAGCCGAGGATCGGGCTGACGTAATGCTGTTGACGGGCCGGCTACGCCCTCTCGACCGCGATCGTCTTATGGGTAGGATCCAGCCGCTGGAGGCGAGCCCCGAACGGAAAAATCCCCCCAAACCCATCATTTTGGTCGCCACGCAAACCGTTGAGGCAGGGGCGGATCTCGACGTGGATGCGCTGGTCACAGAGATTGCACCAATTGATGCGCTGCGGCAGCGATTTGGTCGGCTGGATCGCCTCGGCGAGCGCGGACTGAGCCGAGCCGTCATCCTCCATCCCGTCGGCAAGCCATCGAAGAGCGACTCTCGTGCTCCTTGGTCAATCATTGCTCGAATCTACGGTAGTTCTGCGTACGACACCTGCCAATGGCTTCGGGAGTTGAACGGACCGATCGACTTTGGAATCAAAGCCTTTGAGCCCATCATGCAAGGCCTTTCCTCTGACAGGTTTCAGGCTCTGGCGAGTTCCCGGGCAAATGCTCCCTCACTGTTGCCGGAGTATGTGCGCCTGTGGTCACACACCTCTCCCGCCCCGGTAGCCACCCCGGAGCCGTCGCTCTTTTTGCACGGTCCCCAGACCTCGGCAGACATACAAGTCGTATGGCGCGCGGATGTTGATTTCGAAGACGCGACGCAAGTCAACCTCTCACTGCAGTCGTGTCCACCCTCCGCGCTCGAGGCAGTGTCGCTACCCATCTGGGTCTTCCGAAATTGGCTTCGGTCGCATGCACAATGGTCCCAGTTCAGCGATGTCGTCGAAAGCACGCCGGAGGAGTCAAGGCCTTCTGAAGAAAATCTGAAAAACAGGTTCGCCATCTGGAATGTCGAGACTCGCGAATGGAAGTGCCTGTCCGATGCCCGCGAGATCATGCCTGGTACGCTGGTCGTTGTTCCGGCCTCAATGGGTGGCTATGACCAATGGGGCTGGAATCCGTCAAGCCGAGAGGACGTAGAAGATCTTGGGCTTGAAGCCCACTACCTGCAGCGTCTGCGGGGAACTCTTCGCGTGACCGCGTCCAGTATACTCAATAGGCTAAGACGCGAACAACCGGACCTGGCCCAGGAGTTGGCTGGTGAGATGTGGCACAGCATTCAGTCCTGGATTCAACAGCAGGGTGACGAAGCGACCGGACGAGGCGCGTGCGAGCTGTTGCTATCACTCGACGCATTACCGCAGATGTGGCAAGTACTGCTCCTGGGCATGAACGCCCGCCGTACGAAACTGTTGTTCTATGATGATGAGAACCCGGAACGCGGATTTATCATCACCAGCGGATACAAATTGCGTCCCGGCCTCTTGACGATCCCTTCGGCGGATACTTCTGGACAAGGCAACGACTCCATCACCGACCTTGCGGAGTCTTCGTGGACGGGTAAGAAGGTGAGCCTGGCTCGTCACCTAAAGGGCGTCACAGACCACGCGCGTCAATTCGCCGAGCGAGCAGGTCTGGACGCGTCCATATGCGAGTTGATCACTCTAGCTGCAGAATTGCACGATGTAGGCAAAGTCGATACGCGCTTCCAGGCTGATCTGGCAGGCCAAAGCTCGCTCCTGCTGGGCATGCCCCGTTGGGATGTTTCGTGGTCGTTCACGACAGTTCGCGAACCGCTGGCAAAATCGGAACGAAATGGCTGGCGGCTTGATTTCCACACCCCGCGTGCCGTCCCCAAGTACTTCCGCCACGAGGCACTCTCTGTGGCATTTGCCGAGAAAGACCCAAGAATCGCCGCCTTGTCACCGGATGAGAAGGATCTGGTACTTTGGTTGATTGGCACGCACCACGGCTACGGACGGCCCTTTTTCCCGCCCTGCCTTGATGATCAATCCTCGATGTCTTTGGAATACGGAGGAGTAACAGTACGCGTTGGTGATGCTCCGCTGAGGCTTGATCAAGGTTGGTTGGAGCTAGCCGAGCGGGTCACTCGCCGATACGGACCATGGGAGCTTGCTCGATTGGAGGCCGTCCTGCGGCTAGCGGATCACTGCGCCTCGGAAGAAGAAGTGAGGGAAGACGACGTTGACGAAGCTGAACAGACTTCCGGGAGGGTCAGCAATGAAGCATGATGACTCCGCAACGGACACTCATGATCTCCATGGATTGGAACCCGACAATCTCTTGGCCTTCCTGGCTATGCTCGGACTCCTCCGTGCGATCGAGACGGCCCGGCCAGTCTGGGCTCCACGCATCAACTGGACAGGTGTTCCACCAAAGGCGCGACTCCAACTGGCAACGGTCACTACCCGCGACGACTTACTACGGGCCACGGATGAAGGGATCCGTGCCTTGGGGCCTGCTTTTGCTTTCGAGCAGCAGGACCTCACGTTCACCGCGGAAGAATACCGTGAACTCTTCGCGAGCGCGAACAGTCAGACTGAACGGGTAAGGGTACTGGCGGCCCTTGGATCAGATGGAGCACTGAAACGCGATAGCGTATCCATTGAGCCCACTCCTCTTTGCGTACTCTTCGGACAGGGTCACCAGCACTTCCTGAGCCGGCTGGGCGCTGTAACCGCACGAGACGCTTCCGATGGTCTTGAGGAGCTCGCACGGGCGTTATTCGAGGAGTGGCAGTATGCCGACACCGGAGACAGCTTCCGTTGGGATCCCATCGAAGATCGGCGATACGCGCATCAAGCTGGTGATCCCAGTGTCGGAACGAACAAGCTGGGAACCGTTGCCGGCGCGAACCGGCTTGCAGCAATTGGCTTTGCCGAGATCACAACGGCACCGACCCAACGCGGGTTGGTGACTCTCGGGGTCAGCGGCCGACGTGGTGAGTGCGAGGTCTGCTGGCCTATACCGAGTGTTCCTACTCGGTTGGTGGGCTATCTTGCCCTACTCGAACATCCGCATCTCAGTCAGCCAGACAAGGCCCCGCTCCTGAAAGCCTACGGTGTGACTGCGGTTGCCCGAGCTCGTCGATACCAGGTTGGGAAGTTCTTCAATTTCGAGCGTGCACGGCTACAGGTGTTGTGACTTCCAGGAGACGCCCTGGCCATGGAGGGCCCTTGGGAGCCCTCTCATGAGCATCACATTTCGCGAATCGGCGGAGGCGGCGGCGAGAGGCCGTCGTTCGGATACCGCGGCCACGGATGGTGGTGTGGACGGCTTGGCTGGGACCGACTCCCCCGCTGCGGCCAGTCCACCCGCGGGCAACTTGGCAGACACCGACAACAATGGGGCTACGCCACCCGCAATCTGCCCTGCTCTGGCGGCTCCATCGGCAGTCGCGGCTCGGTCGCCAGGCGTCGCTGCGTCCGCGGCCGACTCCCCTGCCACCGCTCCGATTGCGACCACCCCCCGCACAACCGCTGCGGAGGTAGCCGTCGCATCCCCCGCCGGCCCACCGGCCGACGCTTCGGCTTCCGGCGGTGCCGCCGCGGGCGACGGTCGCGTGGCCGAGGGGCCCGTGCTCGATGGGCTCGGACCGGAGCCGGATGACGATGCGCTGTTGCCGGTCCGGATGCTGAACGAATTCGCGTACTGCCCACGGCTGTTTCACCTCATGCACGTCGAGGGGCGATGGGCAGACAATGTGTACACCGTCGAGGGGAAGGCCGTGCATCGGCGAGTCGATGCACTCGATCACATCCTGCCTCCGGCCGACGGCAACGGGCAGGCGTCGGCGGCCGGCGGTCCGGACGGCAACGGGGACACGCTTGGCGGCGGCGACAGCGACCGCACGCAGACGCGCGACGATGAAACGCCGGACGACGGCGACGCGCCGCCGACGATCAGCCGATCCGTACCGCTCGACAGTCCGACGCTCGGTATCTCGGCCAAGCTGGACCTGGTCTCCACGGCAGGCGACGAGGCGGTGCCCGTCGAGACCAAACGCGGCCGCGTACCCCAGACGCCCGAACGCTGTTACGAGCCCGAGCGGGTTCAACTGATGGCGCAGGGCCTGCTGCTGCGCGAGCACGGCTACCGTTGCGATCATGGCGTACTCTATTTCGCCGGCTCGCGGACCCGCGTCGATGTGCCGTTCACGCCCGAGCTCGAAATCCGGACGCGCGAGCTCATCCGCCAGGCTCGCGAGGCATCGAACCGGCGGGATATGCCGCCACCGCTGGAGGACAGCCCGAAGTGCTTCGGCTGCTCGCTGAACGGCATCTGCCTGCCGGATGAGACGCTGATCCTCAAAACGCTGTCGGAGGCGGTGGACGAAGATGCCGTAATTGCACGCCCCACGGGCGCCGAGCCTCGCCGGCTCTATCCCGTCCGCGATGATGCTCTGCCGTTCTATGTGCAGGAGCAGGGCGCGACGATCGGCAAGACCCGCGAGGTGCTGATCGTTCGCAAAGGCTCGCAAGAGATTGGCCGGGCACGGCTCAAGGACGTCAGCCAGGTGGTGATCTGCGGCAACGTATCCATCTCGGCCCAGACGGTACAACTTCTGTGCCAGGCCGACGTGCCCATCGTTCACCTATCCTCCGGGCACTGGTTTTACGGGATCACGCACGGCATCACGCTGCGGAACGCGTACGACCGGGCCGCCCAGTTCGCCACGGCCGGCGATCGGCAGCGGTGCCTGGAATTCGCGAAGGATCTGGTGGCGGCCAAAGGCGCGAATCAGCGCACGCTGCTTCGTCGCAACGGCCAGGCGCCGGCCGGGGCCCTCGAGGACATGACCGATCTGATCGCCCGCATCCCGCAGGCGACGGCGGCGGACCAGCTGCTCGGGCTCGAGGGCAGTCTGGCGGCGATCTACTTCCGCCACTTCTCGAGCATGCTGCGGCCGAAGGATTTTGACGCCGAGTGGGATTTTGCTCGGCGCAATCGGCGTCCGCCGCGCGACCCGGTCAACGCCATGCTGTCATTCGGCTATGCGTTGCTGGCGAAGGAAGCGACGGTGGCCCTGCTGGCCGAGGGGCTTGATCCGTGGTGGGGGTTGTACCATCAGCCGCGACATGGACGGCCGTCGCTGGCGTTGGATCTGATGGAACCCTTCCGGGCGTTGGTGGTCGATTCGGCGGTGGTGACCGCGGTGAACACGGGCATGGTGCGATCGCGGGATTTCACGCGATCGGCGAACGGCTGCATGCTGAACGCCACCGGACGCAAGGCGATGATCCGGGCGTATGAGGCACGGCTGGACCAACTCGTGACGCATCCGGTGTTCGAGTATCGCTGTGCGTGGCGGGCGGTCATCCGTGTGCAGGCCAGGCTGCTGGCG